>ERZ842401.94-NODE-94-length-111340-cov-8.418790_pt1 | contig 111340 bp, 106 predicted proteins | sample MGYA00521270_ERZ842401 | MGnify/ENA primary metagenome ERZ842401 (study PRJEB31892, sample SAMEA3878208) | bioreactor metagenome | biome: Moose rumen | place: Sweden | collected 2011-10 | study: EMG produced TPA metagenomics assembly of the PRJEB12797 data set... | reverse complement strand
TGAAAACTACCGTACCGAGAGGTACCGGGGGTTCGAATCCCTCTCTCTCCGCCAAATAGAAAAGAGAAGCCGTTAAAAAGCTTCTCTTTTTTGTGTCTGAAAATCAGGCATTTAGAATTTTTGTTCTTGTAACTGGTTGAATACTAACCCTATAAAGGGGATAGGGTCCTCTCTTAAAAACGGTAACAAGTGGCAACATGTAAACACAGGTACAAACATAATTGTTTTACCTAATGTTTTACCAGCCGTCACGGAATGTTTTACCAATTACAAAAATTTATGTTTAAAAGTAACAAGAATAACAATTTTAATAAGTTTTAATATGATTGTACCAATAATGGTCTTTGTCTATGACCGAAAAAAAACTGCTACCCCTAAAAAGGCAGCGTCCGTAGAGTTGAGAATGACTTTTGAGAGAAAGTCAAAGTATATGTGTACCGGTGTTCGTCTGTTCCCTAAAGAGTGGCATCGTAGAACAGTCACTAACCGGCCAGACTCTGCAGAGCTGAATGAACTCCTTGACTCTATTATGATAAGAGCAAGAAAGGTCGTCAATACAATGGTAGAAATCGGAGAAGTGAATCTTGATGAGATACCTCGTCGAATGGAGGAACTGACACGGGGTAAGCGTGTATTCTATGATTTTTGTGTAGAACGTGCTAAGGTTAGATCCTATGGTAAAAGCTCTGATACCACGCAAAGATATGACCGGTTCCTAAAATGGCTCAGAGAATGGGGACAGATAATTTATTTCACCGACGTTACAGACAAAAACATCATCAAAATGGACGAAGATCTTACCAACACGGGAATGAAGCCTTATAGCAAATGGAATAACTATCACCGCTTCCTGAACTCCTTCATCCTCGATGCCATCGACGAGGGATATATGAAGCGTAACCCATATAAATGGATACAAATAGAAAAAGGTAAGGATAGTGGCTTGCAGAAGTATCTTACCATTGAAGAAATGCAGAAAATTCAAAAAGCTGACATGCCTACTGCCTCTTTGGAGAAGGTAAGAGACCTCTTCGTCTTCCAGACTTATACATGTATGAGTTACGTAGATCTGGAGAACTTCAAGGCTTCAGATATAAACAAACTGGGTATCTATACAGCCAAAAGAGGCAAAACTAATGTTGAGTTCACATTCTTTGTCATGAAGCCAGCAAGAGACATATTGAAGAAATATAACGGACAGTTGCCTGTCATCTCTAATGTAAAATACAACGATTATCTGAAACTCGTTGCCCAGGCTGCCGGTATCAATAAACCGATTACCAGCCATTGGGCAAGACACACTGGGGCAACAATGCTGCTCAATGACGGTGAGGTGGATATGGAGGTAATTGCCCGTATTCTTGGTCACACCAGTACGACACAGACAAGAAAGACTTATGCAAAGCTGCTGGATAAGACTGTAGTGACGGCCATGAAGGGATTTGAAGACCGTATATCAAATAAGCATAAACTATCCACGAATAAGGCGTGATCTGATAATCAATGCCCTTGATGTGATGTGATGGCTGCCGTCATCCTTCAATACATGACTCAGGTATTTCTCCGAACAACCAATATCCTTCTCGGAGAAATGCCTGAAGATTGCACTGACACTCCCGAAGTAACTATTCTTGTGGGATGTGAGAAAATGAACGTGAATAACCTTTATGCCTTGTTTCATATTTTTTTGTTTGCAAATATACGAAATAAGTGCTATTTGGAATAATTTAAAATATTAAAAAATACAAATCCAATCAAATTCTTGATGGTTATAATTCCATAATCAGAGTGTTTTGGTCTTAAATATGTTAAATCAAGACTTTTTGCGATTTTTCTTCTTTTATTTGTTATTCGGGACGTAACTTTGCCCGAAAATAATTAAGAAAATGTTTCACTTAAAAATGTAAAGATATGACACGACAAACATCAAGAAAAAGTTTCAAAGTAGTAGTACTGTTTTGTGCTACGCTGATGGCGCTTATGGCTTGTAGCGGCAAGAACAAGCAGAAATACCAGTTCAAATCTTCCGAAGAGGCCATAAACGCCTGCAGGAGTGAACTTACGACTCTTCAGGGAGTGAGAGAAGCTAATATCAAAGACCTCACTGCTTTTGTCAATGAATGGATAGAATTGCAAGATTCAGTATACAATTATCTTTCCAACGACACTACCATGAACGTAGATAATATAATTGTAACGACATATTATAATGTAAGTGATTCTATACGAAACGAGATAGGGAGGCTGATAAGAGGCAAAAAGAGACCACTGAAGGATCTTATAACCTTGAAGATAAACACAGCCAGGGACAGGGAGAAAACAATCTCTACAAAGGAATATAAGGAAGCTTTGTCTTTCTACGAGATCCTTGACCAGAAGGAACCGACTTATAAGAATGCAGACGAGGCAGCCAGTGCCTATCTTGAACTCCTGGATACCTCAGACCCTTTCAAAAAAGCTGAAGATGTGATAAATTTCATAGCTAAGGAAGATGAATGTTTCCGGGCCCTCATGACGTATCTTGATGATGTGCCACAGTCAACATTGGCAGAAATATCACAGAAGACAGGTATGTTCTATGACGATGTCTATGCCGGAATACAGGATAATCCTGACAATCCCGTCAGTATAAGGATGAAGTCATTCCTCAATATCCGGGCCAACCGCAGGGTTATACAGAATGCGAATACCTGCGCTGCAAACCTGAAAAGTAAGAAAAAGATAAATGAAGGTACAGTATATAACTACAGATTCATGCTTATTCAGCCCTTCCTGACTATTCAGGATGAGATGCTGGCATCCCTGACAGACAAACAGATCGCTGATATGAAAAAGCTGGCTGAAGACCTGCCGAACCTCGTAGCCGTCATCGATAAGCAGAAGGGTGAGGATGTCAACCAGATAAAGAATGTCCTGAACGATTTCTTCATCACAACCTATCTAAATACACTTTAAGAGTATGAACGAAATATTTACAAATAGTGCAGATTTGTTCAAGGAAAATGCTACACGGTTTATGTCGAGTTTCTTTTCAGAATATAAGGAAAGATCATACGACAGAACTGATTATTATGAGGTGATTTTCACACTCTCAAAACAGCAGAACCTTTCAAAGATGGCTCTTAAATTCATTGAGAATATGCATCTCAGGACACTCTATGCAGTCAAGAGCGGAGACGGAAAGTTTATCCAGACCGTCCTCTACTCCATTCCCTATGAAAATGAAATGTACTCTATTTATATGTCATCAAACCAGTACGGCCTGATTGACGAACTCAGGGTTCATTTCTATGACTCCCTGGATAATATGTACAGGATTATCCAGCGTGCATGGGTAGTGTCGTTCTCCCTTAGCGGAATCCTGATTGAGGGTGTTGAAAGTGAGGCGGAACTGATAAAGTCGTTTGTTTAATAATGTTACTTTCTGTATTTATATGTTAATTATTAAATTCGTCATACTTTTGGCTATAGGGATATTTCCATGCCTATATTCTCTTGTTATGAAGAGACGAAGTGCGGTGGTCATCAGTAATGATGATAGTCCACGAAAGACATGTAGATTCTCAAAATGGAAAACCTTCAGGAAACCCCAAAATCTATCTCTTAGGTTTTATAAGGCCTTGAAGTATGACAAGGGCGTTAGGAGAGCATATATCATGCTTCTGCTCTTCCTGATGATGACTATCCAGATAGTCGATTCCTATGCAACAGTGAATGCAGCGGAAACTATAAAGGAAGTCGCAGTGCAATATGGAAACAAAAGCGTAATGACAGCTGAAACTTTTCTTGTATACAGAAAGTTCCTCACACATCCTATATTATATGTATTCTGTGGACTCCTGACAGTGATGCTTGCATTCTATAAACTGGCTGACAGATTACTGCTCAGTGTCCGTTTCAATAAAAGCTGTTTTATCACAGTATACCTTGTGACAGTCCTTACGGCTGCCGTCAGCATGCTTTCGTCAGGGAGGGACATTATCGTCCCGGAACTGCTTTCTGTCTTCATGCTGTCAGCTGTGATCTACCCGAAGCCAAGGCTGACGGTTCAGCCAGGGACAAGGAAACCTCTCACTCGTGAAACACTCGAGAGATACTGGAACTGGCGTAAGACTGCATAGAGTCCTTTTCAGTTCCCGTTACACAGTCAACATCAAAGGATTATTTATTATTTGTTTCAATTCAGATTTCATATGGACAATACAGATAAAAGACACAGTGACACATCAAACTTCAGGTTCAATGCGGACTACAACCTCATTGACTATCTGGTAGACGGCCAGACCATCATGGCCGGAAAACGCAGACGGACAAGACTGACCAAAGCCGAAGCATTCTTCGACCTGCTCAACAGGCAGAGACTTGCCATATCGACAAAAGACGACCGCTATGTCAATGACAGCATACAGCAGCTGGCAACAGCCTGGGGATGGCAACGACCTACCGCAAGCAAATTTATTAACAATCTTGTTGCTTTAGGTGCAATCAGATTGGCACCGTATGCCAACAAGTCCGTTGTAAGGATAGACTATTTTTTGTCGAACAAAACTTCCGCTGGAAGCGCCGAGGAGGACATAAACGACCCTCAGAACCAGGAATCGGCCTCCGGCGGATAAGTTCCCCACAACGTGGTCACGTCGCCTCCCTGCGGGCCGAAATTCACCCAGACACTTTCTGTGCCTCCCGAACGTCAAGGTCAAGTGACCCTAACATCGCGAGGTAACCTAAATGGCTCTCAAAGGCGCTTGCGCGACCCGTCAGTTTTGCAACTGACGTAACCTAATACGCACTTTTGATTGTACGAAGTACACCCAAAAGATGCGACGGCCACCCAAAATGAGCAAGCTCGGTGGTCTTATTAGGCTCAGGACTCACGCCCTAAGAACCCATTATTGAACTCAGAACATACATCACAAAAAAAAGGAAATTATGGCAAAACAATACCAAGTCTGCGACATGATGCCAAGGGCAGGGATAGACGGCGCTCTCGGCCACGAGTTCCTACGGGTAGGAAAAGACTCTGCCTGGAAAGCCAAGGTAGCGGGAACACTTGACCTTACACGAGAGCGTCTTGACTTCGAAATAGCAAAGGGTGGAAAGGTAATAAGCCTTGACAAAAAGAATCCGGTACCGAGACGTGTGAAAAACATCTTCGAAGGGCATGGCCTCACTGACCCCAATGCCGGTCTGGAGAAAGATGATCGAAAAAGAAGAACCGTTGCGGACTTTGTCATACAAGGGTCACGCGAACGAATGAGGGAACTGGCATTTGGTCATCAGAAGGTTGACTATGGTAGGGGTGCCGACAACTCACACGTAACCCGCCAGCCAGCCATCGAGCAATGGGCGATCGATACATACAACTTTATGGAAAAAAAATACGGCGAGGATAATATAGCCTATTTTATAGTCCATCTTGACGAAACGAATCCACATGTTCATTGCGGTATCGTTCCAATAACAGAATCAAACAAGCTTTCATTCAACCAGGTCTTCGGAGGCAGCAAACTGGAAGGCCGGAAGAAGATGCTGAAGCTTCATGACGAACTGTTCGAGGAGGTGGGAAAGAAATACGGACTGTCGAGAGGTGAGAGTATCTTGAAGACAGGAGCACAGCATAAGACATATAAGCAATGGCTCGAAGAGACCATCAAGGAACAGAACGGCATCATGATAGACAACGACATCGCCATTCAGGAACAGAGAGAGTTCCTTTCTGATCTGAACAAGGAGGTCAGTAAGGCTGAGAAGAGAAAGAAAGGTCTGACAACGATGCTTGAAAATCTGGAGTTCAAAAGGGATGCCATTCAGTATGAAATAGATGAACTTAGCCAGAGTGTAAGCGAAACTGAAACGAAGAGTGATGAACTGGAAGCAAAACTGCGCCAGCTAAAGACCGACCTTCAGCTTACCGAGGATAAGATAGAGGTAAGGAAAGAGCAGCTGCGCTATGCCGATGAACAGCTGCAGGCTGTCAGCGACAGACAGGCAGAGCTTCAACAGAAATACGACGAAATGGTGCGGGCTATCAATGACAAACTGCCTGACCTGCAGGCCAAAGTCTATCATGACATGGAAGCTGCCGCATGGAAGGCCGTAGCCTCGGAAACAATGGAAAATAGTCAGGCCATCAGGGATTTCGCTGAGTCCCTTCCTGAAGAAAAAGAAACAGAATTTAACAATATATTCGAAGGGTCGATCTTTGAAATGATGGGTGAGAAAGCCGGTGAGGTGGTGGCAGTGGCGTCAGCCCTGTTCCTTGGCTATATTGATCAGGCAACCCAATATGCCGCTTCTTGTGGCGGTGGTGGCGGCTCACCCGGTGGGGGATGGGGCAGAAAGAAAGATGAGGATGACGAGTCGTTCCGGAGAAGGTGCCTCTTCGCAAGTGTGAACATGCTGCAGCCTGACAGCAGCAGATACAACCTGAAGGAAGGAAAAAAGAAACAGAGAAAATACTGAAATAAATAAATCAAAAATTCAATGAATATTTAATTATTTAATTATGGAAGAAAATAAGAAAATAAAAATCAAAGGCTTGGAAAGTGACTTGGAGAAATTAAGAAAGGCCAAGAAGAATGTTGATAAAAAAATCGAACAAAAGGAAAGCGACATAAAAAAGTACAGAATGGAAAGGAGTGTAAGGGGATGGTTCCACAGATTCCTTCGCAAAACCTTCCATATGTTTCCTGAAACGGAACGTACGCAACTCCTTCAGACCATAGATAACCTTCAGGAACAGAACCGCATCCTATCACAGCAATACATGGAAGAGACAAGACGGTTGAAGCGCGAACTGTCAAAGGCTACACAGGCTAAGAAAGACTACAAGGAAATGGAAGATAACTGGAAGAAGATCAAGAAAAAATACGAGGCCTACGAGAAAATGGCAAAAGAGGGCAAGATACAGGGTATGGAGAAGCCGAAACCGTCCAAACCGTCTTAAATATGTTAAATCGGGAGTTTCTTTTCATTATCTTCTTTTATTTAAACAGGAATATATAAGTTTGCAACGTAAAATTATACTTGATTCATGAATTAAAATATTGTTGCAATGAAAAGAAAAACATTAATCCTGGCAGCGACATGCCTGATGACATCGCTGCCTGTCATCGCACAGAGCGATGGCTATCATGTAGTCGTCAACGAGGAAGAGCTGCAGCCCCTTTCACCAACATACCTTGACGGTGTACAGGAGGATGCAGGTTGGGACTCAAACTGGTTCGTAACCGTTCAGGGCGGTATGTCCGCCTTCCTTGGCAATCCCATCGGACACGAGGACTTCTTTGGAAGGACTGAGCCTATGCTTAATGCAGCCTTTGGCAAATGGATCACTCCGCGAATCGGTGCAAGAATCTCATTCCAGGGTTTCAAACTCTATGACTGGCAGCTCGAAAAACGTTCGTTCCAGAACGTTCACGCCGACTTCATGTACAACATCGCATCACACTTCAGAAACGACCGCGAGGCACTGCCTCGCTGGGATGTCATTCCCTATGCCGGTCTCGGCATCATCAGGAACTCCTACACACATCATAAGCCGTTTGCACTGTCCGCAGGCGTGGTGGTACGCTATCGCCTGACAACACGGCTGCATCTCTCAGGAGAAATAGGCGTGACAGACACATTCCAGGACTTCGACGGAGCCGGAGCGCCCAACAAGTTCGGTGACTGGCTCACACATGCATCATTGGGTTTGACTTTCACAATAGGAAAAGTCGGCTGGAAAAGGGTGGTGGACGCTAAGCCGTACATGAGCCAGAACGATATCCTCATCAACTACGTCGGGCAACTGAAAGATACTAATGACCTCTTGATAAGACAGCACGGCAAAGACCAGGATGCACTGGCAGAAATGAAGAAGATCCTGGAGATAGAGGGACTGTTGGATAAATACAGCCTTATGAAAGATGAAGGCAATACGAATAAAACCAAGGCATTCCCGAAGAACGACTACAGCGGACTGAACTCACTCCGTGCAAGAATACGCAACAGGTCATGGAACGGCGACAAAGACAACTTCGTGCCTATAGTGAAGGAAGAGTTTGACGATGCCGGTGACAAGGCTATCAAAGAGGTGATAGATGAGGAGGCCAAGCAAGGAAAGCAGGCCGTAGGCGCACCGATATTCTTCTTCTTTAAAGTCAATACGAACAAACTGACCGAAGAGTCCCAGGTGGTCAATATCAAGGAAATCGCAAAGGTATCGAAGAAACACAAACTCTACTGTAAGATCATCGGGGCAGCAGACAGCCAGACGGGAAGTCCTCAGAAGAACGAGATGCTAAGCGCACAGCGTGCTGACTACATCACCAAGCAGCTGATAGGCTACGGCGTTCCTGAAGACCATATCTCGACACAGATGGTCGGTGGCATAGACAAATATGAGCCGACACAGGCTAACAGACATACAAGGGTCATCCTGTTTGTCGACACAAAGAGTGAATAACGCCCGGCTTTCCTTCTGTAAGCATCTTACAGGAGGAAAGCATTTTATAACCCTTAAAACAATAATGATATGGCTTTAAGAAAATATACAAATCCGAGGGAATACGACCTTTCAAGGGGACTGCAGGACGTTCTCAGGAGAAACGGCATGCAGGCACATATCTCCATGAACCAGAACGGGGAATATTATCTCATAGCCCTCGGCCATGACTCACCCGTCATGAAATACAAGCTGACGGAGAGGCAGGTGGAGAACCTGATGAACTGGGGATCAAACTATGCCAACAAGACGGCATATAATACCTTCACTTCCATCGTAAGGAATGACTTCGACATGCCTGACAACTTCGTTTCCGCAAGGAACGCTTTCGGACGTGTGGCGATGGGACTGCATGGCTACAGGCTCGGACGAGGCGAATACGGCGTGCCCAGCTGGAGACCATTCAGCCGTATGTCACGGGGATGGGGTGGAGACTTCCTCGGATGGGGACCACGTGGTGGAGGCTGGCACATGCGCCGGATAGACGGTCGGACCTTCATGGCTGACGGCCCGATGGTACCCACCCGTCCTGACGGTCGGGTGAAGCCTGGCGAGCTGAACGCCGGGGGCTACGGCTTCTACTACAAAGGTCATCAGCAGCAGACATCACAGGATGTTCTTGATGAACTGGCCATTGAACAGCAGATAAAGCCGAAGGAAGCTGCACCACGCCCGAAGGGACAGGCAAAGCCGTTGTCGGAAGAGTTGGGAAACAATCTTTATTTCAACGACGGCTTTCAGGAAGCACTGCGCTCACACGGCATCATCATCGATGCAGAGAAAAAGACGATGGTCTTACAGGCCGCCGGAACGAGGGTTGACCTCGAATATACCCTCAAAGACGATGAGATACAAAAACTGACTGCTCTTCAGGAGAAGGGGAAAGGCGGTGTCTCACTACAGGAGAGACTTGACATCATCAACGATGTGATCAAGAAGGACTTCTCCACACCTGTCACCAAGGGGATGCTGGAGACAAGGGAACTGGTTAACCCCGAAATGAAGGCAGAAGTGCGGGAGGAAGTGGAAGCAGAGTTTATCGCGTATGACCGCATGTTGGCACAGCAGAAGGAAATGGCTGCCGTAAGGGAACAGCAAAGACAGAGAGACCTGGCTATAGCGGCAGACCCCAATGCCGTCAACGGAAAGGACATCCAGGCACTACTCGGAAAAAAGGGATGGTTCCAGCCTGTGGAACATGGCCGGCAGATGGTAGTCGGTGAGATACGTGTAGACAAGACTGCTGGGGAACACTACATCATGTCTGCCGTCATCAACGGTGAAAAGGTAACACACGGAATATCAGAGAAAGACTACAGGAAATTCCTTGACCTTGACGATGAACACCGCCTGAAACTCTTCGACAAGACATTCAAGGAGGTGAAGATCAAGTCCTCGGACGGATGGAACGACAACGACGGTGTGTATATGCAACAGTCAGAGGGGCAGAAATCATACGTTTCTGCAGAACAGATGGCAGTAAAGGATGCACGCAACAACTCCGTTGACGGTGTAGCACTTCAGGAGCTGAACCAGAAGAAAGGCTTCTACAGGGAGGCCGCCCACGGCCGGGAGGTGGAGGTCGGGAAGATAGAGGTAAACCCGACGGCAGAGGGAAAGTACAAGATGACAGCCGTCATCAACGGTGAATCCATCTCGCATGAGATAACACAGAAAGACTACGACAAGTTCATGGCAGTTGATGACTACCACCGCATGAAACTGTTCTCGAAGGTGTTCAATGAGGTGGACATGAAGACCAGACCGGGAGAGGGAGCAAATATCGGCGCAGCCATCCTTGCCGCCCTTGTGGTAGCAGGTGAGGTGCTGACGGACGGTCTCGGAAGAGGGCCGAGGCCTGACGTGTTCCTTGACAGGCATATCGACAGGGAGCCAATCTACCATAAGCCGGGAGTTGCAAGCCCCGGAGAGGTGGCAGCGGCAAGGTTCGAAGGCCTGGACTTCCATCAGGGCATGGAGGTGTCGGAAGGCAGGGGACGGGGCATATAATGCCATAGTTCCATAAGTATTTAATTATTTAAATAAAGAGGTAAATAAATGAATAATGACACGAGTATAAACAAGGTGATTACCTTGCGCCCTGACTGGAAGCAGTTTATAGACTGTCACCTGTTCTTTATCGTTACAGGAGTGATATCACTGATTCTCGGCGGTTTGGAACAGTTCGGAAGTAACGGGGTGTTCCTGTGCGTTGGCACCATCATTTCCATCTATCTGGCCTACCAGATCCTCTACTTCGTAAGGATGGAGTATATCATCACGGCTGAACAGCTGATATACATGCACGGGATATTCTATCATTCAACGGACTATCTGGAGTTGTACCGTGTCGTGGACTACCAGCAGAACCGTTCACTGCTGCAGCAGATGCTTGGACTGAAGACTGTCGTCATCCTTTCCGGCGACAGGAAGACGCCGGTACTGAATCTCGTAGGAATAAGGATAAGGGAGGATGTCGTAAGCATCATCCGAAAAAGGGTAGAGTTCAACAAGAAAGCAAAGGGAATATATGAGATCACGAACAGACTATAGCATGAAGCTCTGGCTGCTGACGGCAGCCGTGCTGCTGGCTGTCATTCCTGCAAAAGGACAAGTCAACCAGAACAACCCTTCGCAGCATGTCGCCATCGCTGAGGGTAACATCAAGATAGACAATACCATCAATGACGAGATAGACTCGGAAAAGAAAACACTGGCCTTTCAGGGAGCTATGTCGAAGGAATGGAATGATATCAAGACATGGCAGAAGAAATACAACGAATACCTGACAAAGACAAGGGGCTATGCGGAAGCCATACAGGCGGCAACGACGCTGTATGCGGAGGGTGTGAAGTCTCTCAGGAACCTCTATGACCTGACAAAGGCGGCAAGGGCCAACCCACAGGGTATAGCTGCGTCACTGGCCATGAACAATCTGTATGTAGAGGTGACATCAGAAATGGTGAAGACATACCGCATCCTGAACAAGTCGATAAAGGAAGGTGGAAACGGGAACATGCTCACGGGAGCTGAGAGAACAGAACTTCTGTGGTGGATAGAGGACTGTATGGAACAGCTGAACAGAAAACTGCGCCAGCTGGCCGTCAGCATCGCATTCTATAACATGACGGATGTCTGGCACCAGGCAACGGCAGGGTTGGTGGACAGGTCACACGGGGAGATTGCAGAGGATGCCCTTGACAGATGGAAAAGGGCACAGAGAGTACAACAAATCCTTGAATGACTATGAACAGGAAGATTACTATCATCATACTGACGATGTTGACACTGCTGCCAGCATCGGTGAGGTCGCAGGGCATAGACCCTACACGCGCTTACATCATAGAGAAATACAGCAACCAGGCGAAGAAAACGCAGGAGAGCCAGAACAAGATAATGATGCTGCAGGCCACACAGCATATCTGGCTGGAAAAGGAACTGTCTGAGACAACGAACTTCATGAAGCAGTTCAATAACTATCTTGACAGTATTCAGGACGTGCTGAGCATCGCGGCAGAGATATACGGACTGTACTACGAGATAACAAAACTGTCAAAGAACATAGGAACGCTGAGCAGCATCGTTCAGGACTGCCCGGCAAACGTTCTCGCTGTAGCCTTCAGCACCAGGCGCAATGCCGTCTACAGGAACATCGTGAAGACAGGTACAGATCTGGTGTCGGACATAAAACTGCTATGCTTCGAGGGCTCGAAGCATACGGAGGCTGAAAGGGAGAACATAATGAGAGGCATAAGACCTAAGATCAAGAGAATAAACGTCCAGCTCAGGACGCTTGCCCTGGCCATCAAATATACCTCCTTCCTTGATGTATGGAGGGAGATAACGGACAGGGCACAGGCCTATACTCCCCTCACACGGCGTGAGATAGTTGAAAGGAGCATGAGAAACTGGAAAGACAATGTAAGACGTAACAGGGCACAATAGCAGGTATGGAAGAGTCGCAGGATTTACAGAAACTACATAAGTTTCTGAGGTTTATGATCTTCACGTCGGTATTCGTGGAGTTCTTCGCATATGCCATCACCGACGCACTGGCTGGACAGGTGGCGGCAATTGTGCAAGAGGTGCATGAGCGCCTTTGCTGGTTCTTCCTGTACCAGCCGGGTCACATGGCCTACAGCAAACTGGTAACATTGGTACTGATTCTGCTGACGAGCTTGGGCACCAAGGCACGCAAGGAGGTGGAGTTCGATTCAAAGAAAGAAGTGATATGGCCGCTGACAATAGGCACGCTGTTCGTCATAGCATCGGTAATCATATACCTCTTCTCCTTCGGACCGTATATCTACCACATTGGATGCAACATATGGATATACATGGTGCTGTCCATCGTCGGCACATTCCTGATGCACATGGCGCTCGATGCCATATCAAAGTTCATCAAGGGAAGCTTCGCAAAGGACAGGTTCAACTTCGAGAACGAGTCATTCGAGCAGAATGAGGACCTGAAAGAGACGGAATACAGCGTGAACATCCCCATGCGGTACTACCACAACGGGAAATTCAGGAAAGGATGGATAAACATCGTCAACCCGTTCCGTGGGACGTTCGTAGTGGGAACACCGGGATCCGGTAAGACATTCTCTGTGATAGAACCGTTCATCAGGCAACATTCGGCGAAAGGCTTCGCCATGGTAGTGTACGACTACAAGTTCCCGACACTGGCACAGAAACTGTACTATCACTACAGAAAGAACAAACGACTGGGGAAGACACCAAAGGGATGCTCGTTCAACATGATAAACTTCGTGGACGTGGAATATTCCAGGAGGGTGAACCCCGTCCAGAAAAAATACATCCCAAACCTGGCAGCTGCACAGGAGACGGCAAAGACGCTCGTGGACTCACTGAACAAGGGTAAAAACGAGGGTGGAGGAGGCTCTGACCAGTTCTTCCAGACATCAGCCGTGAACTTCCTTGCGGCCTGTATCCACTTCTTCGTCAACTACAAGAAGCTGCCGTTCGACGCAGAAGGGAACGAGCTATATGCCGAGACAAAGACGACAGCGGAAGGACATGTCTACCAGACGGGAAGGGTGTTCAAGGATGCCACCATGACGGTAAAGGAGGATCCGGCCTACTGGCTGGGCAAATATTCGGACATGCCACACGTTCTGGCATTCCTGAACAGATCGTATGACGAGATATTCGAGGTGCTGAAGACAAGTTCGGAGGTGTACTCACTGCTCGCTCCGTTCATGTCGGCCAAGGAGGGTGATGCCATGGAACAGCTGGAAGGTATGATAGGCACGCTGCGCGTGCAGACTTCAAAACTGGACACGACACAGGCACGATGGATATTCCACCGCGACGGCGATGACTTCGACCTGAAGGTATCTGACCCCGAACACCCGGCCTACCTGCTGATTGCCAACAGCCCTGAGCAGGAGGAAATCATCGGAACACTGAACGCACTGGTCCTGAACCGTCTCGTGACACGTGTCAACAGCGGTCAGGGAAAGAACGTGCCAGTCAGCATCATAGTGGACGAGCTGCCGACACTGTTCTTCTACAAGATTGACCGACTGATTGGAACGGCACGAAGCAACAAGGTGGCCGTGACGCTCGGATTTCAGGAACTGCCACAGGTGGAGGGCGACTACGGCAAGACGGGACAGAAGAAGATAACGTCAACGATAGGTAACGTCATCACCGGCTCGGCACGTGAGAAAGAGACGCTGGAGTGGCTGTCCAACGACATCTTCGGAAAAGTCGTGCAGGTTAAGAAAGGCATCACGGTAGACCGTGAGAGGGTCACGTATAACCTCAACGAGAATATGGACAACCTCATCCCTGCATCGAAGATTGCAGACATGCGCTCCGGATGGATAGCAGGACAGATAGCCTCGGACTTCGTGAAGACGGAGATAGGCAGGGGCAACACAATAGACATCAAGAAGGCTGAGGAGTTCAAGACATCGAAATTCTTCTGCAAGACGAACTTCGACATGGCAGCCATCAAGGCTGAGGAAGAGAACTACAAGCACTTCCCACTGCCGAAGCCGTACCAGTTCAAGAGTGCCGACGAGAGAGATAGGGTACTGGAAGACAACTTCCAGAAAGTGGACCAGGACATACAGGACATGATTACGGAGATACAAATGGAATTTGCTAAATAAATAAGATATGGATATATACAGGATATTGGGCTATCTGCCCATGGTAATACTATCGGTCGCACTATTGGCCGGAGTCATCTACTACTTCAGGAAAGGACGTACGATGACAGAGGAATGGTATGAAGATGAAAACGACTCATCGACAGGAAGTGCCGTCAATCATGACACCACCGAAGATATGGCAGCACAACAGGAAGAGCAGATCCATCTCCCTGAAGAGCAGGAGATACTGGATCTGGAGGTGAAGGATGAACCGACTACACTGACAGAACTATGCGACAGGCTCCTTAACCTGACAGAAGCTTGGTGTAATTGTACGGACAGGATAAAGGCTGTGTTCCAGGAAATAATAGACCATCAGAGCTACTGGATGGTGGACGGGAGGGTATATGTCAGCTTTTCCGATGACCCCATCAGCACAGAGACGCTGGCGGTGGAAATAGAGTTCAGCGAGGATGAGTCGGCAATGACGATAGAAGGCGTTACGGGGCTGTTCACGGAGATACAGTCACAGGGATTCATCATCAGAAGGACAAAGACGGGCAAAGGATTCAAGAAAGGCAGGAAAAGCCTGGTACTTTTCCTGCAATAGTAATACACGGACTCCCTCGAAAAGGGAGTCCTTTCCTTTACTAAAGGGTAAGGGCAAGCTGGTCATAGCGGAAGAGCTTGTTCTGTCTGATGATCTTCTCCAGCTTCTTTACGTAGTCAGGGGCAGAGGCATAGCCGCAGGCCTTGATGGCGACAAGCCAGTTATGGTAGTCCGTGGGACCGTATCGCCTGCAACGCTTGTAGCGGTCGCCCATCAGCACCTCGGAATGGTGACGGATGCTCTCGTCGACACTGGCATAGTTACAGAATTTTTCCCTGGGCTTGTCATCATCATGCAGGCTGAAAGGCCTTTTCTCCTTCAGCCATTGGGCACTGCACTTCACTCCGAAGAAATTATTGCCCTCGACGGCAAGGGTGGACTGTCCCCAACCGCTCTCAAAGGCCATCTGGGCGAGGGTCACGGAGGCGGGGATGCCGTAGAGCACCTGCTGCTCCATGGCAGAGCGTCCGTAGCGCAGGAAGAAATCCTCCTTGGTGGCCGGTCGGGCAGGTGCCTCGCTAAGGTTCCTGATACACTCCTCACGTGTGTTCCTTATATATGTGATAAGGGACATCGGATTGGTGTACTTCCCGTCAGTCTTACAGGTAAGGTGCAGATGAGGTGCCGTGGAACGCCCAGTGCTGCCTGTGATACCGACGGCATCACCGGCAAGGATGCTGTCACCGCGGCTGACGAAGACCTTGGACAGATGACAGTAGCTCACGGTATAGTCACCGTGGCGCAGAGTGACATAAATACCTGAACGGTCACTCCTGCCGGTCGCCTCGACAGAACCGTCGAACATAGCAAGGGCTTCTTCATAGTTTGCCTTAAGGTCAAGGCCTGAGTGATGGCTCTTCTCTCCGGTAAAAGGATCTTTCCGGTTTCCGTAAGGAGAGATGACCCTTACCTCCTTCAGGGGATAGCTCACGCTCAGGTAACGAACCTTCCAATAATCAGTATCACCAATATGCTCCTGTGCTGACAGGAGAGAAGGGAGAAACGACAACAGAAGAAAACATATGCATAACTGTTTCATATTCAAACGTATTATATCCAACAACAGTTGCAAAGATAGGAAATACAAAATAAATACATCTCAATACGCATAGAAATGTCCCGATTTAACTAATTTAGGACGGATTTCGTCTTAAATATGTTAAATCAAGACTTTTAACGGAATTGTTGCGGCATAGACAAGCCAATGTTATACCTTTGCCGAAAAATAACGTAATATAGGTAATTATGACACAAAATGACTTTTTCACCGAACAGGAGATACCCTATGAGGTACTGGAACAATTCGGACTTACCCACGAGATGATAGAAGATCTGCCGACATGTATCATGACACGTCTGCTGTCAGGCAACGAGACACCGGCACTGCCGCTGATAACAAGCACAGATGACGGCGAAAAGACGATAGCACATGCAAGGATAATGCTTGTTCGTACCGCAGAGGGTGCGACGGATGTCTGTTTCATTCCGAAATGGGAGACTAACGAGCTGAAAGACTATGATGAAGAGATACAGCAGTTTCTCAGAAGCGGCAGGGTGACAGTAGCAGAGGTCCCCGGACGGGGCAGATGCTTCGTACAGTATGACGAGATGGTAGGACAGGTGGTATCAATACCGTTTGCCATCATCAACCAGAATATCTCCGTCGAGGTCGCCGGACTCGGCATTGACCTGGGCGACATGAAGACGCTGACGGAGGGTGAGCCGATAGCCTTTACGAACGATAAAGGCACGGTGTCGATGGGCGTCGACCTGATGAGCGACTTCGGTATCCGCATCACTCGCGGCGACATCGGGGAATGGAAGGAAGAGGCAAAGGCCGGACGCCTTGGCAAATACAACTTCGGACTATACGGCTGCTGGCTGGCCGACGGCTTCGGAAGCCTCGACTACGTGAAGGAGGATGACTATACCGAAGAGATGGACAAAGAACTGCAGAGACAGGGACAGCAGCGTGCCGCCACGGCACAGATGCAGCATGCCGGAGGTATTCACATGTAGAACAAAAGAATATAAGGCTATGGACTTGAAAGGATATTACAGCGAGGAAACGCTCATAGAGCTGTTCCAGCAGGAAAGAATAACAAGGCTGCAGTTCATCTGCCACCAGTCACCGGAAAAGAGGGAGGATTTCATCAACTTCTGCCGTGAGAACGGCCTGAACGAGGGCGAGGAGGCAGCAGAACGCTATACGGATGCACAGGTGACCCTTGAAAAAGAGGGGGATATATAGACTACTTCAACGTTTATGTAACATAGAATTTCTTCAGAAGCCTTCAGGTGTTTGTGAAAACATCTGGAGGTTTTTTCATGCTCAGCGGCCACGATGGAAGGAACGGTGACGTTCCTCGTGCTGTTCTTCCCATTCGGGCTGCTGGGATTCTTCCTCATGCTGCTTCTTGTCAGCACCGAGGACGGTGCTGTCAATCAGCTGGGCATCACCATCCTCGCTGACAGCAACCTCCTGGGACTCGTCCTCACGGATGTCAAGCTGCTGCTGGCGCTCCCTTTCACGCTGTATCTCCTCAATACGCCCGTCAATCATAGTGACGGCCTTCTTGACATCATCAAGGGTAGTCTTCAGGAACGACGGATCCTGCTTCATATTGTCAAGCCATCCCTTCAGGTATTCCTTGGAGTCGTTCTCAATGAACTTCTCCATGCCGTTCTCCTTGCAGAGCATGGCAGCACCCATCTCGGCGACAAGCTCCTCACGGGCATAGGAGCTGTTGTCACGGTCAAGACGCTTCTCAGAGCCGGTACTGTGCACCATCTCATGGAACAGCGTACCGTACCAGGACATCTGGTAGTCAGCAGGAAACTGCTCCTTGGTAGGCATCATGATATAATCCTGCTTCGGTGAGAAAAAAGCCTTGTCCTGGTGTTCCACACGGATATCACACAACCAGAGCTTGTTGTCAACCATATAGTCGACAGGATCCAGGGTGAAACGCTCACCGTCAAAGGATGTCTGCTGAACCTTGCGTCCGCACTGCATCTGAAGACGCTCATAAAGATCCGGGCGAGCTTCCTTAAGGTTGGTCTGAGCCGCTACGTTGAAGACGATATAGACCTTGCGCTTCCGGATGACATCATACATCTTCTTCTCTTCAGCGGACAACTCTTTGTAATCGTCATAGTCAATCTCCTCATGGGTCTCCTTGTGGAAGACACTGAAAATAGTCAGGAAAACAGGGAATCCATGCTCACCGCTGTTGACACCGATATGAGGGAACTTCTGACCGTCAGCGTCGGTGGCGGCCTTCCAGCCGTCGGCAGTCTTATGGCCGTTCAGACGGCTGATACGGTCAAATGTGGCGAAGACGGGCAGCTCATAATGTTCGGCCTCACAATGCAACATCAGCATGATACTGTTCATGCTGTTGTAACGGCGGCCATCGAGATTCCTCGGCAAGGCGAGGGAATCCGTGAACCATGGCTGCTGCCAGTTGCTCTTCTTCATCTGACTGATCTTTTCAATCATGATGTCGGCAAAGCGGGAAAGAGCCTTCTCTTCCTGCGTAGGCCCCTCAGAGGTCTTCTTCCATCCCTGAGGCCTGTTGTTGGTACGTACTTCTTTATTCATAACATTACTGAATTTGTGAATGAAAACAAATCATAGCTTGATGCCTTTCCTTTGAGAAGGGTCTTGTGATAACTGCTCCTCTGAGGACATCCCTATGCGCCCGGTAACAGCCTGTTGCTGACGCTCAGCGGCCTCCAAAGACCGGTTTGCAAGGACATTCAGGGGGACCGCACCGGCATTGAAGGCTTCCACGGTATTCCTGTTGTTGACGACAATACTCCTTTCCTTGCCGTCAACATTCATCCTGAGAGTGAGGCTGTTACCATCGACGCAAGGGGTAACGTTTCCGATACGGGGATTGAGCGGTTCGTCAGGATAGTGCTTGAACCTTGAAGAGAATGTCATGGCATTACCACCCACAGCACCGAATGCCAGTGGTATGCCGGAAGACTGCCCGGAAATACTCTTCTCGGCAGCACGGACGGCCTGAAGGTCACCGCTTTTCCTGAGCACACCAAGAACGACCTTCTTGTCATTCATGCTGAGATTGTCAAAGGGATGGCCATTCTTCATGTTGTATAAACGGCCGTCTTCGCAATACGCCTTGCCTGCTGAAGCGGCATCCTCAAACAGGATAAGACTGCCACCGATGACACGTGCAGCCCTGGCATCGAAGGTACGGTTGACAATCTCACCTTTCCTATCCTGGAATGAATAACCAAGAGTAACGGCTGGGAAGGTGCTGACGAAAAGGCTGCTACTCTGCTGGGTTCCTGCCTTCGGGGCGTTGTCCGGAGTCTTGAAAGGGGTGACGGTAGTGCCGTACTTCTTCTCAATGGCAGTCCTGGCAGCCTCATGCTCCCTCATGATCTCTTCGAGCTTGGCCTCCTTCTGCCTGACATTCATCTGGTCAGGACGGGAGACACCATAGACCTTCAGAACGGTCTCTGCATCATAGCCGTTGAAATCCTCCCAAGGATTTGACTTGTCATACTGGAACGGTCTTGACGCTATATCCTTCACAATGGCAGGGGCTTTAGGATCCTTGGCCTGTTCCCTGATACTCTGATAGGCACCGAAAGCCCGGGCTTCCTGAAGGTCTGTATATGCTTTCTGGTCTTGTACAGAAGGAACGACACCTGCGGCAACAGCATGGTCAATCCTTGACTGTAGCCTGTCCAAGGCGGCTTTCTGCTCCTGAGTGGTGAACTTCCCCTTACGGAGGTCACCGATGGCAGAGGTGACAGTTTCCATCTCCTTCATAGAAGCGTAGCCGACGGCTCCGATATTCGAAGAAAACTTGCTATCACCGCCGAAGAGTTTACTGATTGATCTTTTCCAACCCATAAGTCGTAATTTTAAATAATAATCTGTTAACGGTATGAAAGGTGGCAGGATGCGCAAACGGCCCTGCCAGCCTTCAGGAGACTGAGATACAGGCTATCTTTGTTCAAGTACCCACTGGCTTATCTCGGCAACAACACACTCGAGGGAGATCTTACCTTTATAGAAACTCAGCTGAAGGTCTCCCTTAACCTCAATAAAGCTGTTAGCAGCAAGGAAAGGCTCATGACAGGGCTTGAAATTCAGGAAACGCACCCAGGTGTACTCCGTAGTGTCTCCATTGCGGTCTGAAGAGTAGGCAGAGAAGGTCTGGAAAGGATTCTCCTTGCTGTCCTTCTTCTCTGTGACTCCCTGCTTGCCTACCTTTCCCTTGAAATACATCTTGCCTTCCAGTTTGTCAGAGACATTGCTGTTCTCAATCCTGAGATCGTCGGCACGAAGATTGTAATAGATGTTTTCACCCTTCTTGCGCGGGGAGAGAGAACCATGGATGGTCACACGACGGTCCAGGCTGTAGTAGGAGGTGTCACCCATGTCACCGTCGGCAGAAACGCTGACAGTCAGGTAGCCTGACCCGTCGCGTCCCATGACGGGAACCCTGACATTGAACGTGATGAACGGCTGGCCGTCACCATTCTTCTTCACTTCGGCTGCCTTGCTGATAACAGCACAGACAGTAAAATCTTCACATTTGATCATAGAAAAATAGAATAATTGTAAGTAAAAAAATAATGAAATTATGCGAGACGGACTCCGCGGCTCTGCTGCTGCGAAGACTCCAGCATCTCAAACTCTGCGGATGCCGCCTGACGTAGCTTCTCAGGATCGGCAGACTCACGCTCACGGTGGATGAGGGATGCATTACCCTGCTCCTCAGACTTCCCTTCCTGCCTCTGGCGTTCAAGCTGCTGGGCAGGAGTCTCCTTATCGCCATACTGGAGGTTCATGGCAAGCATGACGGCTCCCATGAAAAGGGTAGAGATAAGACCGGAGAGCCCTCCGGACATTCCCTGCCCGTTCTCACCGTCCTGGGTCATCATATAGGCAAGCCACTCCATTGGGTCGTTACTCTTGGAAAGCGAGGAAAGCAATGTCCCTTGCCTGGCATTGAAAAGCTGCTCGTCCGTAAGTGCCGGAGTTCCTGCTTTGCCTTGCTGCCCAGCCAACAGGGCATCAGAAGGAGTGGGAGTGACATCGGCAGAAGCCTTACGGTCTGCAAGAAGGTCATTGCTTGTGTCGGCCTTCACAACCTCATTGGTGAGGTCGCCCCTCACGGAAATCTCTGCGAGATAGTCAAGGGGATCGACATAATCATATTTCCCACGGTCATTCTTCTGCGTGACGGTAAGGTGCAGATGGGGGCCGGTACCGACACCGGTGTTGCCACTCCTTGCGATGACCTGTCCGGGAAAGACTTCCTGTCCTGGCTCAACGCTGATGCCATCCTTGTCAAGATGACAGTATGACACCCGGTAGTTATGTCCGTCGGAACGCTCATACTCAACCATCACATAATTACCGCCTTTGCCCTGCCTTCCGACAGCTACGACAGTACCGTGTTCCATGGAACGGAGGTCTTCATACTTCGCCCTGATGTCAATACCCATATGCTCTGTTGATGCTCCCTCGGTAGGGGCATCACGGTGACCGAACAGAGAGGTGACCTCAATCTTTTCCTTGTCAAGGGGCATACAGTAGCCTCCGGCAAGGAACTGCCCTGCGGCCGGATCCTGCATCGCTGACGGACGAACACGGACACCACCTGCACGGGCATAGCCACATTCCTTATTCTCAGAATGGGCCATCTCCACAGCCTGACGGTCATACTCGTCAAGATGGTAGGTCCTGATTATCTTCAACAGAGAACTGGTATAGTTCTTGTCAGAGGCATACTTGCCGCCGGTACTCTCGCCTGACATCAGACCGGCGCACCAGCGTTCATAATCAGTACTGGAATAGGCACGGCAATGGGCATAGTGTCTGCCCATCAGAACCTTCGAATGGTCATCGAAGGACTGCTGAAGGCTGTCGTATTTCTTGAACTTCTCATTAGGCTTGTCATCAGAGATAAGGACAAACTGGCCGTTATAGGTGCCCTTGACGCAGAAGGCGTTATTGCCTTCCTTGATGGCACGGCCAGTACCCCAGCCGCTCTCTTGCGCCATCTGGGCGAGGGTCACGGAGGCGGGTATGCCATAGAGCACCTGCTGCTCCATGGCCATCCGCTTGTAGGTATCGAAAAATTCCTTTGGTGACATAATAGATAAAATATATGTCAGGGCATATCAGACGATACACCCTGACAGGTTAATGAAAACTACATATGACGGCCTCCCTTGCGCTGAGCCTTCTCTTCCTGCTCTACGCTTTCTTCGGCATTGACGGACACTTCTTCCTCGACCTGCTCAGCGTTAGCGGTATCAAGAGCCTGACCCTCACGAAACCCATGCAGAAGCTCTGTCTCAAAGACCTTGGCAGCGACGGCCATCTTGAAGCCGGTCTTGTCATCGACAAGCCAGAAACGCTGCCAGTACTTAGGATCAATCTCACGCTTCTCCTGTTTGTCACCATCGATGGTGACAACAAGCTCAACGGCTCCATTCGCCCTCTTCTTGCTGATGCTGACATGAGAGAGGCGGGATAGGTTGATACTCTCGTCAACCTTCGGGAAGAGGATATCAGACTTCAGGTCGGGACGCTTCTGTACCAGATCGTAGTATTTCTGGCCAAGCTCCTCACGGACAGCAGGGAGCTGATCTGAATGGAGGACGGAGAAGAGACGGCTGAGATCCTTGTTAACATCCAGACCCTGGACGGTGAAGGCCTCGCCGTTGGCAGGCTTCACATACAGCGCCCACTTGCCTTCGTTATCCTTAATGGCAGAGACATTCTTAATCTCTACCTTGGAGGTACGCTCAATCTCCTTGGAGTAGTCACGCTGTTGGAGAACGACAAGATCCTTGTTGTCAGAGAGCTTGACAACCTCAACTCTCTTGCCAGCATAGAACGTATTAGGCTCGTTCAGACCAAGGGTGCCTCCAGCATTGAAGAAACTGATGTTCTCATAACCTTCCTTGGAAAGGGCGGCATGGAAAGCAGACTTCCCAAGGCCTTCAATCTCGTTGCTGACATCTGAGGCAGCACCAGAAGGAAGGATGACATAAGCCGTCTTCGCCGTTTCATCAAGGATAACAACAACTTCCTTGCTGATAGGATCAGGTAGCGTAGCAAGCTCGGCTGAGATGGAATGCTGACGGGCGACGGGAACGATGGCAGGACGCTCACCGCGGATAGCGGCATAGTCAACCTTCTGGCCGTTCTGGATCTTGGTAAGTACCTCGACGGTCTTGTTGACATCACGCTCCAGAGAGGCAATGAGCTTCGGGTCTTCCTTCAACTCACGCTCCCAATAGCCGTAATGGGCAAGGTTGTCCTTGCTGAAAGAGGCAGGAAGCCCCTCACGTACCATCATGGCACCGGCAGCAAGTTCCTGTACAAGCTTCTCATACCTGACAGCATCGTCAGGAAGGAGATTCGTACGCTCTACACGGTTAAGACGTTCCTCAGTACCCGTATAGGCAACGGCAGAACGGTAGGCATCGGCAAGATGCTCCAGGGTACCGCTCATCTCCTCACCGGGAACAACATGCGGAGTTGCGATGTTCAGGGTCTTCGACTCACTGTCGTACATCGTGAACGCCATATCGACATTTACGGTGACATCACCCTGTGACTCGATACTCTGGGCGAGCTTGTCAACAAGGGCATTGGCAAGAGCAATCTTTTCGGCATCCTGAAGCTTCGGCGGGTCGAACTTGTTACAAACGGTAACACGTACTCCGTTCTCCTGGAACTTGCCGAGGGCAATACCCCAGTTGTACTTACTGAAGGAAACGGAACGCTCGTAGCCCTTGCTCTCCTCACCCTTGGCAAGGTTAAGAGGCAAGTCGAGAATACGGCTGGCCTTGTCAGCATCTTCTCCATAGACCTCATACCTGTTACCAACGAGGAACATCATCAGGGTGTCAGGATGTCCTTTCTTGACCTCCTCAAAGACACGGGCACGTTCCTCACGCTCATTGACGACGGCATCAGCGGACTTCTCCTCGACACCGTTCTGGGCGACAAGGTTCGCATAGTCTTCCTTGCGGACGGCAGACATGGTGGTCTGGTCAATGTTGTGGATCTTGATGACTTTGTTAGTAGGCTGCGCCTTATAAAGCTTCTTGTCTTCCTCGGAAAGGGAATCATAGGCCTTGCGGTCAATGACATCATTGACATTGTAGCGGTTCACATACTTGTCCCACTGCTGCCAGTTAAAGGGAATACCCTTCTCCTTGCCACGGACACTGACATTCTCCTGGCTGGCCTTCTCGAAAGTGGTATAGAGATTGGTCTTATAGCCGTGGATATCGGTATTCATGGCCATAAGAAGACCATTGAACGGAGAGATGGCATAGCCGTTGGGCCAGAAGGCCGGGTCTTTCTTCATCTCAGGATTAACCCAGACGGCAGGCTTGCCGTCGGCATCGGCAAGGGTGGCAGACAGCAGCGCCGACGAAAGGATGGTGGCACGGAGGATGTCATTGGCTCCAGGGCCTTTCTCCTCCTGCTGCTTACGCTCATCCTCCTTTTTCTTCTGCTCTTCCTGACGCTGTTCCTCGGCCTGACGGCGGTCGTTCTGCTCCTTGCGGGCAGCGGCCTCCTTCTCGGCCTCCTTCTTCTGTGCGTCACCAGCTTCCTGCTGAACAGCGGAAGCCTGAGCTGCGACCTGCGACTTCCGGGTCTTGGACTTGGGAAGCTCAACACCCATATGTCCGGCCACCTGCTGACGGATCAGGACGGGGGCAAGAAGCTCTGCCGTCACCTTACCGGCCTTGAAGTCGGCAACATTATTGCGGTAGAGAGGTGCGACGAAAGGCGTGCTGACACCGTTGATGTCAACAACGGTATGCAGGATATGACGCTCCTTGCCTTCCTCTGTCTCAACCTTCACCTCGGCACTGACAAGGGATGCGCCATCGGGAAGGGCATAGCTGGAATAGTCGAAGTTATCCCACCGTCCGGGCTTCTTGGTCTGCTGGCCTTCAGCCTGCTGTGCGGCAGGGACCTCGACGGGTTTCTGCTGCAAACCCTGAGCAGGCTTCTGCGACGGAAGGGGCACACCCATCTTCTCGGCAGTCTCCCTGGCCCAGTACTTGGCGGCCATCTGCTCCTTGGAGACACGACGGGTATAGTTACCCTGCGCGTCACGCTCATAGAAGGCCTTGATGTCGTTGGACCACATGTCGGCAACCTTCTGCTCGCCGTTAATAAGAGCACTGATCCGATAGACAGAGTACTGCTGTCCCTCCTTCGGGGGAACACGGGTAATCTCAATGTTTGTAACCTGGGCACCGTCAGGGAAACGGTTCCTCGAATAGTCGTAATTACTGAAATCACGACGTCTGCTCTGTGCCTGAGCCACCTGTGGCTGCTGCACCTGTTGTTGTACTTCTGGCATAACTTTATCCTCTAAATGATTAATGAATATAGAATTGTCCTTTTCAGGTTTCAACTCAGGGAACCTGTCAATCATCTGCTGCTCCAGACCGTCAAGGCGGGCAAGCATCTCCCTTGCCCCCATCCATGAGGTGACAAACCTGCGCTCGCCGGAATCGGCAAGGGCAAACTCGTTCTCCTGCTGATGCTCGACAGAATATGACTCAACATGTTTGTGAAGCATGTACTCCGGGTCTGCGGAGGCAGACAGACGGTTGAACTCGGTAAGCATGGCATTGACCCTGCCAACCCTCTCATCAATGACTGCTGAGAGATTGTTCCGGCGGAGGTCTACGATGGCCTCTGCATGCTTGACGATCTCGGAAGAGACCTGTGCGAGGCTCTGCTCACGGGTCATACCTTCGGGGAGGTAACGCCTGAGAATGTTCCAGTCGCCTCTCAGAGCCTCACTCTGTATGTCATAGGCGACGGCAGCGGCAATATCCCTCAAAGCCTTGCGGTCGGTGATGGCACTGCTGGAAACAATAGCGGCAATGTCAACACCCTTGGCCTGGTAATAGTCATCATTGAGCTTCGTGAGATAGGCCACGGCAGCCTCCTTGACGATGGCTGACTCTTCCGGCTGATAGGTGCTGTTGCCAATATCATTGATATTACCAACCATGGCAAGCATCGGCTCACGCTGCTGCCTCAGGCTGACATCCTTAACAGCCGCAAGAAGCTCCTCATAACCGCTCAGATATAGCATGTCGGCATGGTAGAAAACCTCGGTCTCTCCAGCGTCATTGAGACGGTGGCCTGAGAAATTCAGTATGCCGTCATCATCAATGGCGACACGGGCGATATAGTCTTTGTCTATGTCGTTTTCGTCACGTGATACGGCAAGCGGCTCATCGAAATTAATCTCAGTACCGTCAAGGGTCTGTACTATATCCTTGATCTGTGCCTCTCTGACGGCAACAGTCAGAGCATACACATCGGAGTAGTTTTCAAGATCCTTCACGAGAAGGCCGTTGCCAGTCATGAAGTCAGAGACATAATAGCCGTTACCATCACGGACTCCCGTATCGGCATACTCAATACTCTCGACATGCTCAGTACCTATCGGTGCATCAGGGTAGACAACACCGCTACCCGTAATATCGATAATATCACCTATCTGGTTCCTTGCCTCGAAGAGGACATCATGTAGGTAACTCTTCGCACGGCGAAGCTCCCTGTCCTCAATGGCATCAAGGCGGGTCTCTGCATATTGCACGGCATCCGAAGCAAGGCGTTCGGCGACGGTCTCTGCCGTCTCGCTACCAAGACGGACGGCGTTATAGGGTCTGCTGAGCACAGCGACGGCAAGGTCGTAAGCGGCATCCCTTGCCGTCCTGCTGTCGGTAACGGTGTAGTCCATGATGGCCTTTGCCACATCATTGCTGGCAGTTCCATTGCCGTATTGCTCATTGACAACTTCCTGCAAGCGGCTGCCAAGGGAAGAAAGAATAAGTGCTGGCTCACCTTCCCTGTAGAGACGGTTTTCAACCTGCACAGGCTCCTTTTCCTGCTGTTGCTCATCATTGCCCATCATGCGGGCATAGTCATCAATCTGCTCACGGGTAAGCCATTCTGGCTTCTCATCCAGCGAATCCCAGATCTTGGCCATCGTCTCTATCTGTCCCTGTACGCTTCCTGCCCACAGGTCACCCTCATAGCGGTTGCCGTGACCAAGGAAATACTCACAATCGCTACGCATACGGTCCAGCAGACGGTAGCGGAAAGAGTCGGGGCGTGAGAGGATCTTATCCAAGGAGTAACGCTCATCAGCGGAGGCACTGGCCTCCGTGCCTCCCATCTTGACAGTCTGGTACTCACGGGCGACATCCTCGGTGGATGCTGCAAGCGACTGTCTGCGCTGAAGAACGCTCATGCCCATGCGTGACTGTACGTTCCTTGCCTCCACCTCTCCTGCGAGACGGTGGTACTCCTCGAAGTTCTTCTCGGAGAGGGCAAACTTCGTCATATCAGCAGTGGCGGCATCAACGGTGTCCTTGGCAAAGAGATAAGCCTTGATCTCAGTCTGGTGCTCATCAGTGAAAACCTTCAAACGCTGGTAGGCATCATTGGCTACATTCTTGTCATCTGAGAAGCTTTCGCCCTGCAAGATGTTATACTGCTCATAGACAGCACTGTAACGCTCCATCTCGACGCGTGCTGCCTCCAGTCGCATATTTGCAACAGTCTGGAGGTTACTTCCAGTGGCAAAACCCTCCACATGCTGGATATAGTGCTGTATCTCATGGTTGATGACATGGCTGATGTCAGGCCATACGTCACTGATGGGACGTGCGGAGGATGCAAACTGCTGCAAGGAGCCACGCATACCCTCCAGTTCGAGGACGGTCTGCTGGTTGAAGGCATTGTCACCGTCACGCTCCACAGCCTGACGTGCAGCGGAAAGTTCCTTCTCGTTGGTATCAATAATGGTCTGCAAGTCTTCAAGAGTAGGATCGCCAGATACATAATGCTCGTTGAGGAATATGGTACGGCTACGGTGGTCGTAGCTGGCATTGTCCACCATGACGGTCGGAACGACACGGACATCCTTCAGCTCTGGATATGCCATGAACAGCTCCGGGGCATCGATGATATTCCCCAACGTAGTGCCATTGCCGAGATTCATGGATATGACCTTTGCATCACCGATCTCATAACGCCACTTGCCGTCGGCACCGCGCTCAAAGCCCGTGGTACGTTTGATGGTGGCTGCGTCACGTCCCATACGCTCCTCCTCGGCAGCGGAACGCAAAAGGTCGGGAAGGAGGCTGAAACGCTGACCTGCGATACTTATAAGGCCGCGCTCACCGATGAACTGACCAAGGGGCATCCTGTCGGAGAGCTTTCGCTCGTCCTCACGGACGTAATCCATAGGATTGACCTCACTAAGGAAGTCGTGAAGGACTTGGTCTGCTATCTGCTCCTTGCTGGTATAGTGGACGTTGAAGAAATCGGCAACGATATTCCAGAAACGTCCCAAGGCCTCGCTGACCTTGTTAAGCAGGGTGTTGGAACTCAGTCCTACCTCATTCCTGAAGGAGTTCTCATGAGCAAGGGCTTCCATAACCCTGTCGCGCCCTTCCCTTGGCAGGGTGTCAAGGCGCAGACCGTTGACACGGTTCTCCGCATCCTCCATATTGCTGTAGAACACGATAGCATTGCCTTCAGCCTGGAAATAATTATATATATAATACTCACCGTTGACCGCCCTCTGAGCCTGGCTAAGGTTGTATTTTGAGAGATTGTCAACATCCAAGGGGCGCTCTGCAAGACCGGCATTCCTCAAACTCTCGATGAACATCGCTTCCTTGTAGTCGTCAGAAAGTCGCTCAACACCATGCTGGCCGCTGTACTGTGCCAGCACCTCGTCAGCTATCTCGTCATCGGTATTCAGATGGGGGTATTCGCTTCGTACCTTATCCCAAAGGTCTACCTCGGACTTCAGCAGGGAAACGATACTATCCCATTCCTTAGGGTTACGCTGACGCAAGGCCTCTGCCCACAAGTGGGTGTATTCATGGATGAGTGTCTCGGCAGTGGCAATGCGCGGGTCAAGGTGTATGGTGCCCTGCCATACAAAGCCATAGACCTGACCATTGGATGTGCGCCACAGCTCAGGGGCATGCTCTGTCATGATACGCTCTGATTCCTTCCAGTCGAGACTGACGCTCACTCCGGCCTTCATCAGCTTATAGACAAGGCCGTCACGGATGTTGTCGGGAAGACTCATACCACGACGCTCCATGAGCATCTTGTGGACTCTCAACCCGAACAGCTCTGCAAGTGGCTGGCTGTCGAAGCTGCCCCAGCTGCGCCCGAACTCCACATAGACCTGGCCGCCAAGGGCATATGCCATCTCCTGAACCTCCTTGTCTTTAAGCACGTCGACATCATTAAGGAGATCGACGTGATAGAGGTGGTCGTTCTGACCGCCCATCACGACATAGGGGCTTCCGGCGATCATCATCTTAGGAGCATACTCTGCAGCATACTCTATCCTGTCTGCACAGGCATGCGACTGAGCGTCAAGCTCGTTGCGCTGCAAGGGAGAAAGATTCTCCGTCTGCAAGCGTCGGTCGATGTCATCTTTCATAGCCTTGACGGCATCAGAGGAAAGACCGTCAAGGGTCTTGCCGAACTTATAGTATGCTTCTACATAAGCCTCTCCCATGCCTGGCTGTTGCATCAGCATTTCGTACTCAGGAGTACCATATGCAGGATAGACGGTCTGCTGCACAGGCTGCTCACGGTGAATCTGGAGCCAGTCATCGCAGGCATCCATGCGGGCTGCCAAGGTACGGCGGTTTTCAGTGGCAAAGCCTCCGTTGTTCCAAGCTGTTAGTGCATCTGCACGACGCTGCTCAACCTCCTCACGGGGAAGATTCTCCATCTCAGCCCCGAAGGTCTCGTAGGCTTCAAGGTATTCTGTCTGATGACGGCTGTCATACTCGTCGTAGACACTCAAATGAAGGGCTTTCGACTCGTCACTGCCCTGCTGCTGCATGGCCTCCAGAAGCTCCGCATCGGTCATCCCGGGAACGGCACGTTCGAAGACCGCATAGTCCTCTTCCTTCAGGACTGAGGGTTTCTTGTTCTCATCCATATCTTTTACCTTATTAATATTATTCTGTCTGTCTTCCTCACGCCAGCGGGCATCACGGGCGAGCCATTGGGCTGTTGTCAGAGAATAGCGGGGGTTAATGGGGTTGATATCAACGGTGATACCGTCGATAACCATCGGCTCGGCATTGAGGATGTTGAAAAGCAAGTCCTCACGGACATCCTGACCGCCATACTCCAGGAGGATGTCAAGGTCACTGTCCTCACGTGCCTCACCACGGCTACGGCTTCCTATAACGGTGACTTCCTTGACCCAGATGTCATCGTCGAAGAAAAACTCTGACATAATATCCTTCACATGGTCTTCGACCATCAGCTCTATATCCTCCACGTCATAGCTTTCAAGGCCCTGAACGACGGCAGGACGGCGGCTAAGCTCTGCCTCTGCCTCCCTCTGGTCGAAGTAGGTGAAGACGGAAGTCGTGTAGGGAAGTATAGCAAGCTGGTTCCTGTAATTAAGGAGATTGATGAACGATGCCGCCTCATAGCGGGTCTGGCACAAGTCACAAACTGCCTTGGCAATACCGGGGGCATTATCCTCGGAAATGCCGTCGCCAAGAAGGCTCTCGACGGTGTTCCACCTGTCTGCATATTTCTGATGGTAATAATACAGACAGTCAAAGTCACCACCAAGAAGACCGTTACGCTTGCAGTAGTCATCATAACTCTCACCCTGCCTGTAGACAAGACTGTCCTGCTGCTCAATGGTATGCTCGGTGATAAACGGAATATTCTCATGAATATTGATATGTTCCATCAATGGCGGGACAGGCGAGAAGTCCATATCGAAATGATGACGCAGCTTGGTGGTGAAGGACTCACCACATCCGAAGTTCAGGGGATTGACTCCCCTTACGAAGTCATACATCACACGGTCTGCGACCTGCTCGGCACTGCTGTAGTGGATGACGAAGAAGTCGGCGACGCTCTTCCAGAAACGGCTAAGGACTGCGGCAACACGCTCCAGGAGGTTCTTGTCCTGGTAGTCTGTCATCAGACGCTCATAGCCACGACGGCCGCTGTACTGTGCCAGCACCTCATCGGCTATCTCATCGTCATTCTCCAGATGGGGGTATTGCTCCCTGACCTTGTTCCATAGCTCGGTCTCGTTCTTCATCAGACGGACGATATTGTCCCATTCAGGCCTGTTCCACTGACGAAGAACCTCTGCCCACAGGTGCGTATATTCATGAATAGGTGTCTCGGCAGTGGCAATGCGCGGGTCTATATATATGCTGCCGTCCTCACGGACAAAGCCGTAGGACTCTCCGCTGGCAGAACGGAAGAAACGCAGATGCCAGTTGAGCTGTGCCTCGGCAGCCTGCTCTACCTGATAGTTGGCAAAGACGGCATACGAAGGATGACCCTTCTCCTGACCGATGATGCCGTCATAGCCGTGACGGAGCATCATATCCTTGAAGGACTCGCTGTTGACGGCCTGGTAGAGCCATGCCGTACGGGGCACATCCCGTTCCAGCTCATCCATGGTGATGTCGGTGACATCCTGCAACTCCTGAAGCCACTGTTCCCTGGTGAAGAAGGAGTCTATGCCCCTGTCAAGGTTGCCGAGGTCAACGGGATGGTACATCCTGATATACGACGGCCGTACATCGGAACGGTAGATATTCCGTTCCGTTCTGTTGGCATATACATCGGCATAGTCCCTGTCAGGGGTGAACCAGATGGGCTTATCTTCACGGTATTCCTCGAAACGGTTCAGACCGACAGCGGTACCATGATAGACGACAAGCGGCATACCGTTGCCGTCAGAGACATAGCCGTACATATAGGGATTGAACATACGCTGCTCGCGGACCCTCTCCAAAACGGCATTGTCACCCATGGTATGTTGCGCCCTTACGTCGGCACGGCTGCGCATCAGCATGACATGCTCTTGATTCAGGACACGTTCGCCCTCATCCACGTCAGTGATGACACGAAGTCCCATGCTGCGCATGTGGGTGATAAGACGGTTGCGGAGCAACGTCTCCTGCGGCAGCAAGGCACGGGCTTCCTGCTCTGTACCAACAAGCTGCAAGCGGGGACCTGGGGTAACCAGTTCCCTGATACCCTGTCTGGCAGACGGCTTGGCCTCCAACTTGTCACAGATAGCAACCCTGTGACCAGCACGTATCAGCTTCGGCAGATAGGTGTCGAGAGCGTGGTACGGGAAAGCTACTATCTCGTCACCAGGCATAGCTCCACGGCCATTGCCGTTATGATGCTGGACATTTAAGTTCAGCACACCTGCGGCAGCGACGGCATCATTATAGAATATCTCATAGAAGTCACCAGAACGGAACAGAAACATAGCATCGGGGTGTTTCTTCTTCAGGTCATCATATTGATTGCGGACGGCCTCGTAGCTTTCCTCGGCCTCCTGCTGCTCCTTTATAATGGTGAACTCCTTTTTGTCTGCATCGTAGGCAAGCAGCTTTTCAAGGTTCTCAACAGAGAGATCCTCTATGCCGTCGGCAAGAAGGTCATCGATGACAGTCTGAGGCACAAGCTCGCCAAAGACATAGTAACGCGGTCTGACATCCTCGTCAAGTGCCTTGACATAGGGGTCAAAGGCAAGAACCCTGCTCAGCTGTGTCACAGGAAAGCGGTTTTCCTTGGCAAAACCAACCACGCCCTGACCACTGGCAGCTATGGCGGCAAAAAGGATATCACGCTCACGCTGTGTCAGCAAAAGCCCCTCCCTGACGGCCTCGCCAAGGTGCTCCATAGCAGCAGAGTACTCCTTATCCATGGCATTGACAGCTTCCATCGTATCGGCATTATTCTGAGCGAAGAACTGCCTGTGATTGTGATAGACAAGGAGAAGAGTATCAAGCTCTTTCTCAGAGAGACTGGTAGGATAACGGCAGGCCTCAATATAGTAACCGGCAAAACGGTGATAGTCATCACCAGAGTAATGGTCGGAGAAGGAATGCAGGATATTATTGTCAATCCTGAGTGCGGCATTGATAAGGTCACGGCTTCGCTCAGTAACAAGGTTGTAGTTAAGGAAGAAATGAAGGGCAGCAACCAGGTCATGAGCCGCCATGGAACCGTCACGCTCCCAAGCCCATTCAGGGCTGTCATTGGTGAGGTCACGACGGAGTAGTTCAAACTCCTTGTCGCTGACTGCCTGTAAAGGCAGCTTCTCGGCAAGGTCGATGACGCTTCGCTCTATCGCCTCGTTGGCACGCGTCTGTTCGGACTGCAGGGATTCCCTCATACGCTCCACACGCTCCCGGGAACGGTTTATCTGGAGGTTGACCCGGTCAAGCTTCATGGAAATACTGTCAGAGAGGATTTCCTGCATGCTGACGCTCTGCTCTGCATATCGGTGGAAAGCCATGTCAACATCCACCTGTGCCAGCAGAGGACTGAAATCCTTCGGAAGGATGACAGGCAACGCCTCGGCCATCCTGTGAGCTGCGTCGGCATCCTTGCGTCCAAGATCATTAAGACGCTCGGCACGGTACTTACGGTATTCGATAAATCCCTTGTAGTCCTCATAGAAACGCTGCATATCCGTTTCCTTATCGAAGGAAAGTGTTGCCGTGTCAATGAAGACTGCAGGCTTGATTCCGGCTATCTCCCTCCATGCGTCGGGATGGGTGTCAAACCTGCTGATAGGCATGTCGATATGGAACTGTTCACGGAAAGAGAGTGGTTCACCGTCTGGGTCAAGATCACTCTCGCCAGAGCGGAATCCGATGATCTCACCATCGTAAAAGATGCTCTGCTGAAGTCTTTCCAGTTCATCATTTGTGCCAAAATCGGAAACTGTCACGGAATAGCCGATATGACTGTTATAAACACTCTTGAACTGCTCATCTTCAAGATATTCTGATGCGAAATCAAAGTCATCGACATTAATGATCTCACCATGGGCGAAGTTCATGCGACGCTCATCAGGCTCAGTGAGTCGGAACAGCACACTCTTCTCCTGCATCTCTTCCTTCAGGGCATCAAGCTCCTGACGGACTGCGTCAAGTTCTATAATATAATCACTATGACGGTTGGCATACTTGAAGTACCTGTCGGCCTTCTCCTGCTCTTCAGGCGTACCGATGGCCTGCTGCCAGGCATCATAGTAACGCTGCTCCATAGGGATGGAACGACGGATAAAATCTATCTCTTGTTCTTTCAGTGAGATAAGGGAATTGAGGAACCTTGCGTCACGGTTAGCCTGACTGTTCAGGAGTTCTTCGATACGCTGTGTAATCTCGTCCCGGCTGGACAGCTGGACGGTCTTTTCCCTGACGGGGTCAGCGACGGCATTTTCCACAAGCCCCTGCCGGGATTTCTCATCAACGACGGCAACACGCATGCCACGGCGAACAAGACGAGGTAACTCCCTGTCAAGGTCGGTGATGACAATACGACTGTCCTTGTCTTCACGCCTGCCAAGGGCATTGGCAACCTTCCTTGCATCATCCCTAATGGCGATATGGTGGTCACCCATGTCAAACAGCAAAACGGCATCGGGATGTTTCTCCTTCAGAGAGTCATAAACCTTGGTCAAGAACGGCATCACTGTAGCCGACTGCTGCTGCCCACGGAAAGGCTGTTTGACATCCAACAGGTCTTTCCATACATACCAATAGGGATGCAGGAAAGGATATTTCGTAGCAACCTTGGAGAAGGATCCGAAAAGTTCATTCTCCTTCCTTATGAACTCTTCCTGACTGAAACTCTCTGCTGCTATCTCCTCATAGAGACCGTTTTCACGAACTTGCTCCTTCAGGACATCTGAGAGGTAATTTTCTCTTCCGTTAGGTGTAAGATGGTTGAGAAGGTCATCATAGAAAGACCTGTCTTCCTGCTTTTTGTCTTTGATCCACTGGTCAACATAAGCGTCAAGCAAGGTATCAACATCCTTGTATTCTCCTTTCCCTTCGAGGAGTCCCTGCGAGGCAAGGCCGCCAAGGGCAAGCAGAACACCACGGTCATCAATGGTTGAGGGTCTGATGGCTACCGTCTCAGCGGCAATGGCTGGTCGTTCGGGTTCCTCAGCAGGCTCTTCCTGCCTTTCTGGAACAGGCTGAGGGCTCATGTTGACAACGAAGGCACCGTTAGGAACAGCACGGACTCCAGGATGAACTAAGTTCTCGTAGCTTCGCCATAAAACATAGCGGAGGTCGCTGTCGGAAAGGGTCTGACTGAACCCTGCTGAAGCCAGCATTTCAAGGAAGAACTCCTTAATCTTGTTCCACCATCCGCTGGTAGTGGCCCGCTCAAAGTCTGTATTCTCTGCCAGACGGGCAAGGTATTCCTCAGTAGCGGTATGCCTGTCCCATCCCTTATCGTTGATGGAAGCGTCGATACGCTGCTTGACATCCGCCTCGGCAGCATTGTACACGTTGTCAAGGAACGTATCAAAACGACCGCCGAACATCTCCCTCAGACCGTGATGGGCCACGCCTTCATGAAGGAGGGTATGTATCATATCTTCACGACAGGAGTGGTTGGGAAGGACAATGGTGATCTTTCCCGTCTCAGGGTCAAACCATCCCTTGGAAAGGGCATGCTTGCCAGTCAGCCCGTCGGTACTTGTAAGCACCTCTACGTCAAGGTTCATACGGGCTGCCTCCCGATGAACATAGTCAACGGCACGGCTGATACTACGCTCCAAACGCTCGATACGGCGTTTGTTCTCCCTTGCAGATACAGGTCGCTCGCTGAGAACACTCGACCAGGCCGTCATCCTGATACCTTTCTCTCCATCCACCCATTCGACAAGGTAGCCGGGGTACTGGTTCCTGACGGCATCGATAAGCTGTCCCTTGGAGGGATAGCTGTCGATAAGGAGACTGACGCGGTTATCCGCAGAGACCTCAAAGACGGTTCCGTCTTCTATCCGGTCGGCTTCCCTATACAGGAGGCTCTGGCTGCCAAGCGCATCGAGCACAACTTCCTGAAGGTCACGGGGAACATCCTCGGTGGATGATGCCAGCAAATGGCGACGCTCCTCCATAGTGAGGGCATCACGGACAACGGCATTACGGGCTTCAACCTCACCGGCGAAGGAATGGTAGCGGTCATAGCTGCCACGGGCAAAGTCGTTGACATCCTGAAGAGTGACCGCACCGCTGTCAAGCTGACCAAGCAGTTCCCTGTACCAGTCACGCTTGTAGATATACTCAGCGTTATTAAAGGCTCGTTCAATCTTCTGAATAGTGAAAGGTAGCTTATAGCGACGGTCAAGCATATTGCCGACGGCCAGACGTGCAGAGAGATATTTGTCAAAATCCTGATTGAACTTTAGTGACTGACGGATGGCCTGCACATTGCCGCCACGTGCAAATCCCTCAAAGAACTGGACGGCATGCTGCAACTCATGATTGATGACTGAACGCTGCTGTTCAGGAGTACTACCAGCATCCACAGTGATGAGATTAAGACTCTCACTGTAATTGCCCTTACTGCCTGAATCTCTGAGGTTGTTGCTGAAATAAACCCTTGCACTGGCAAGCTCCGGATAGGCAGTGATAATCGGACTGTTGGCTTTGACCAGCTTCACAAGATCAATAGTGATGCCGTCACGCAGGGTTTCCTGCATCTGCATCAGAGCAACACGCTGCTTACTGGCAAGCTCATAGTAATGATCACGCTTGGCAAGATGACTGCCCAGACGGGCAGACTCCTCTGCAGAGAGGCCGATGACGGAACGCCAAGACGGCACAAGATCTGCCTCATTGTCGGCAATGGCATTATATTCGTTACACCTTGCAGTAGCGGCAGTGATACCGTCATTCAGGGTTTTAAGCTCCTGCTGATAAACAGCAGCAATATCATTGAATACGGGATTGGCAATCTCAAAACGCCACTTGCCATCGACACCACGCTCCCAGCCTGTATCGGCCTTGATAGACTCTGGGTTACGTCCCAGACGGTCAAGCTTCTCGGCATGACGAAGGAATGAGGTGTTCATACCGTCACCGGCAACGTCAAGGTTTATGGCACCACGCTCACCTATGAAATGGAAACGGATGTCATCGTTCTGTCTGCTGAACAGTCCGATATTATCCGTAGCGGACTTGATCTGACCAGGCTCAAAGGCCACATACTCCTTGTAACCCTCTCCACGGTCTACGATGACACCGTCATAACCGTCCTGGATGGCGGCAGCAGTAAACATATAACTGCCTATCTGCTCGGAGATGACAACCTGCCATGACATACCAAGAACACCCAATCCGGAGAGGCGGGCAATCTCATGCTCTCTCCACACACGAAGACGGTCATCGGGACGGATAACCTGTAGCTCCTCGTCATGCTCTATCTGACCGTTGACATGGACAGGATTATGTTCGATAAGGTCATCAACAGCCTTGATGATATCGATATACTCACCAACCGCCATCTGCTTGCCGTTCAAGCCTGTAAGAACAAGTCCGCGCATGGCAGTAGTATCAAGTTTCTCCTTGATCTCGGTATACATATCCTTCACGCCGTCGGTAATCTCGAACGGATGTTTGATATCAAGATACACCCTCATTACATGATAGGTGTTATGCGGCTGGAGGTCATAGTTCTCAATGTTATGCTTGACTGTTGCACTATGGCCGATAAGCATACTGGCAGCAAGGCTTTCGCCAGGGTTAATGCCCACCATACGCTTGTTCTTCAGTTGGTCTTTGTCTGCGTGAAGGTCTTTAACCTTTACGGCGACATCATAGACTATGATCGAATCTTCCTTTGCTGGGTAGGCGAAACCGCCAAATGCCTTTGCGAAGGCAGGGGAGGGTGTGAGATAGACATTGCCAGTACCAGACTGCAATGACCGCTTGGTACGCATACTGGTTTTCTTCAATCCTTCCTGAAGGATAGGTAATGAAGGATCTGTGCCGTGATAAAGGACAATACTGTCATCCTTATGGGCTTTCAGCCAACGGGACAGAACAGTAACATCTTCCTTGGTAGGCTCTGCCTTGGCAAAGATATCACGCAGTTCAGGAACTTCATGAAGTTTTATGGCCTTCTGGATGGAGCCTTTATTGTCATCAAGCCAAGCAGGTGCCTTGGTGGCAAAGTAGAACCCGGCACCGAACAGCCCGTTGTCCTTGCTGTTGCTGCCAATCTTATCCATACGGAACTCAGTGAAGTCGGCATGGGTGCCATGCTCCACAATAAGCGGCCTTCCATTCTCATCGACAACCTTGGAGACTTCCGTATTTTCCAAATCCTTAAAACTTAACTTACCAGTCTCAATGGAGAAGTCAAGAATGTCTTCAAGATGCTTTCCGTGCCTTGATACCAAGATATTAAAGGACTCTCCTAAGACTTCCCAGTATTCAGGATCACGTTCTATGTCGCGTGGCTTAACGACAACTTGCACAAAGCCGCTTGCCTCCATGTCGCGCCACATCTTCCTCTCTGTTTCCTGGACGGCATGAAGCCATTTCTTGAAATTCTCCCTCGGCTCATCCGTCTGTCTGATGGCGTCGAACTCTTTCTGTAGTTGAGCCAGGTCAACATCATTCATCTGACGGACTTTCTCCCAGTCACCGAACCACTGCTTGAAAGCCTCACTCTCAGTCTGCTTCACTTCATGGAACAGCATCTCAGGATGTTCCCTACGGAACTGCTCCAAGGGCTTCCTGAATATGCCGGAGGCATTAAGGTGGTCTGGGAAAGGCATCATTTCAAGACTACCTTCCTCAAGCATGAACTTGATACCATTTACAACGTCACGATAGAAATCACGACGATCAACGACTGATGCATTGTCAATACTGTCTTTGTAATAATCTATTTCCAGATGATTGACACGACTGTCATCATCAAAACGCCCCTTGGAACCATCCCTGAGAACAAAACCATAACTCGTATTATCATTGTTTTTCCAACGGACAAAGTTTACTGACAATGCAGGATGGTTGGATATTCGTAAACTGACCTTCTCTCCATTAAGTAAGGTGATAGGATTCTCAGAATATCTGCTGACTCTGTCTTTGTCAAGACGTAGACCTAAAGAACCTGCTAAAATGTTCGTGAACTGCTCACGTGATAGGTCTTTATCGTTAATTTCTCTTAATAATACGTTAAGTTGCCCTGTTATTCCAGATATTTTTCCTATATTTGCACCATCAATAGGCTTAGAAGTTGAATAGGAAGTTCCGGGTACTTCGGTATGTCTGGGCATCTCTGAGGAAGATTCTTCCGATAACGAGTGGAAAACAGCTCTCCAAGCCTTTTGTTGTACCTCCTTCTCATCGGGACTAAGTTCATTTCTATCCTTTATAAAATGTCCATTATTATTCTGCCTCCGCTGCTCATTGACTGCGTCAGTAAGTGTGAATGACAGCTTGTCATCAGACTGTTCCTGTAAACCCTCAATCTCATGTAACTTGAAGTTAAGAGGGTTTACCTCATTCATAAGGTCATAGAGGACACGGTCGGCAACCTGTTCCTTGCTGGTATAGTGGATATTGAAGAACTCCGTTACACTCTTCCAGAAACGGCCAAGGGCTTCCGTAATCCTCTCGAATATACCCTCTGTATCGTTCCTGCCATGCAGATCATCCATCAGTCGGGCATAGCCACGCTGTCCGCTGTAACGGGCAAGACACTCTTCCGCAATCCTGTCATCTGTGTCAAGATGCGGATATCCCTCATGGACTTTGTTCCACAAGACTTCATCGGCCTTCATCAAGCCAACGATGTTATCCCATTCCTGACGGTTACGCTGGCGCAGAACCTCGGCCCACAGGTGCGTGTATTCATGGATCGGTGCCTCCGAAGTGGCAACAGCAGGATCGATATATATCTTCCCTCCTACAGTAAAGCCGTAAACCGTGCCGTCAACAGTACGGAACATGTCTGCAAGCTCCTGATGTTCGGCTTTCCAATCATCAAGCACCTGCTGGCCGGTCCTTGCATCATCAATTACGGGAATACCTGCACCACGCAACATTGCGATAAGACGGTCACGGACAATGACATCACCCTGTGACAGTGAGACAGCATCAGCACGCATCATGTCAAGATCCTGTTCTGTGCCGTTAAGTACGGTATAACTGAAATTACTGTAATATTCTCCCTTGTAGCGGGGGCTCTGCACATTGAAACGCCAAACCTTTTCCGTTTCCTCGTCACGGAAGAAGAACGTCATGTTTCCTGTACGTCCGTCGGTGAATGCCTGGTCTGTGCCTTCCATCTCATGATACGCGGCATTGAAGACACGCATCTCACTGGGGAATACCTTCCTTTTTACAAGAAGGTTACCACCATATGACGTACGTCCGAACTTGTCTATAACACCCTTCAGCTGCATCATGGCATCACGCACCTCCACGCTGGCAGCCGTTACGGCTCCAGCATTACCCTCGCGGGCAAGACGCTGCTTCAAGTCGAAAATATGATAACGGACACGGGCATTGTCAGAAGAGAGATCCTGACGCTCATAGTTGGTAAGACGCTGCTGACCGTACTCCTCATTCTGTTTCAGACGTTCAGCAGACTGTTCCAGTGTAAGGCTGGCTATCTCATCGAAACTGAGCTGTCTCCATTGCGGCTGCTCGGCAGTCTCCTTGGGAGCACGGTTGATCATCTCGCCAATCTCCCCTGCGGTGGGGCTGAGGATATCCTTCAGCTTCACAGTTTGCCTCTGAGGCTGCTCCTCACTGGCAGCAAGACGTGAAGCAAGAGCATGCCCCGTCTGCCAGTCAATACCTTGCTCTGCAAGGTCACTACGGGCTTTGTCACGCAAAGAAGCGAACGGATTAAGCCATGAGGATTTTATCTTAGCTATAACCTCCTGACGCTGCTCGTCAGAACCACCGAAGTTGTCGGTGATATAGGCGATGGCATTATTTGCGCCCTCCTCAGCGACACGGCGGTGCTCCTTCATCCGTTCATGGCTCTGTTCCATGAGAATACGGATCGGGGTGACCTCTATCTCATTATGTATATCCCTCCAGAGATCAGTATTGGCATAAACCGCAAAACGCACGTCTGCATCCTCAGGAAATGCACTTCGGGCAGCTGATATGGTCGTACCGGTATCAAGGACATTGTCAATGACAATAGGTATCCTGCCCTCTGGCAACTCACCATCCAGCCAGAAACGTAACGTCGGAAGCTTTCCGACACCCTCACGCACCTTATAGTCGTAAAGAGGCTCATGACTGTCACACCTGAGGATGTCGAGGACAGGAATGGCGTTCCTGTTATTTATATCATTTGCAATATCCTTCATATAGGTCGCCTCCCCACTGCTGCCAGGCATGGGGATGATGACAAAACGGTTCTGAACGTCCGGCAAGGTGAAAAGAAGGGTTGAGAACATCGAAGAGACACCCTGTATCGCATATTCGCTTCCGCTCTTGACCTGATGGGCAAGAATACGGGCGTCACCGTCATAGACGTTTGCGGAATACACGGCAATCTTAGGCTGCTGTTCGTCCTTAACCTCCTCAATATCTGCTTCGTTACCGTCTTCCTGACTCTGCGGACGGGTAGCTCCTATCACGGGGGAGCTGACAACAGCCTCTTTGAGAGGCCTTCCTGTCAGCCAGTCTATACCGATGTCTGTAAGACGCTCACGGGCTGCAATGGTCGTGTTCCTGTCCGGATCACCATTGGCCATTGACAGCAGAAGGCTGGTGTTTCCCTTGCGCCCCTCATTGACCTCCACGACAAGCTGGCCGAACCACTCGGCATCGGTGTGGCTAAGGAACGAACCTTCGATATAGCCATTATACTGATGTGCCCATCCCCGACGGTCGTTGGCGAACTTGCGTACATCACTGACAGAGACGAAAGGAACACTGGAATCTTCTACTCTGACCTCGTACCTGCGACCGGCCTTCTTGACAGTATAGGGTGGAACGGCAGCAGCAGCGGCAACGGAAGGATCCTGATGTTCATCCAGCGTTGCCTGAATACGACGGTCAAGCTCTCGGAGCTGATCTTTCAGCTCCTTCAGCAGATCCTCCTTTGTCCACTGCTTGCCGGAGATGCGCTCCAGCTCCTCGGCACGCTGCCTGTCAGCGGCAAGACGATTCTGGTACTGCTCTATATAGCCGGGTATCTTCTCTACGGCCTTGCGGAAACTCATGGCGGCAGCCATCTTGTCCTGCATGGCGATACGCCCGTTGTTGAACTCATATTCATAATGACCCTTGACGGCAAATTTTGTGTCAATAAGCTGAAGGATACCTTCTTCCTTCACCGTGGTCTGCATGACAACGGCCATACACTGCTCCTTATAGTTGTCGGTGGGATTGAAGGCATAGCCGATACCATGCCAGGAGCCTGTCCAGACAGGGTGCTTCCTCTCACGGGAAACAAGACCCTGGAGATAGGCACCGATACCCTCATCGGTCTTGGGTGCAGGGATAATCCTGCCTCCGTCATCCACGTCATAGAGGGTGACACCACTGCCACCATCCCTGCCCTCGGAAGCCATACGCTGTTGCCAGGCCTCATACATGGCGTAGTCCTCGGACATATTGGTGATAATGACCTCGCTCCTGGAAATCTCATCACGTACCTTCCCAAGACGGTACTCCACATCACGACGCTGCTGGGCGAAGGCCTTGCGCTCGCTCTCCAAGGTAAGGATCTGTTTCTCCAACTTGGCCTTTTCCAGAAGGTCGGTATTGCCGGAGAGGATAGCGACATATTCGGAGAAATTCATGCCTCCGTCCTCATCCATGCTGCCTTCATCGATGGTACGGGTACCAAGGGTGTTGGTCTTCAGCTGTGTGATGAAGGTCTGCTTGTTATGAAGGAGGTTGAACTTATAGTTGTCAAGGGTACGCTCTACAGCGTAGATAATAATGTCAACCTGATTGTCGGCATAGAGCTTGGCAACCTCGTTACCCTTACGACGGGCTCTGCCGTTGCGCTGTTCAAGGTCGCTCGGCCTCCAGGGTATGTCAAGATGATGAACGGCCACTGCCTTCTCCTGTGCGTTGACACCAGTGCCAAGCATGGAGGTGCTGCCCATCAGTACACGCACCTCCCCCGTATTCATCTGACGGATAATCTCCTTGCGCTGCTTCTCGTTCTTCGCCTCCTGAATAAAACGGATCTCGTCAGCAGGAATACCATAGTCCTCGACAAGCTTGCGCTTAATCTCGGAGAAAACATTCCACTCTCCGGGCTTATAGGTGGAGAGGTCGCTGAAAACGAACTGCGTTCCCTTGTGTTCATCGTACTTCCTATAGTATTCACTGATAAGACGGGCACAATGGCTGGCCTTATTGTCTGGGTCGTCACCGAACTGGTCGCCGACAAGGCGCATGTCCAAAGAGGCCTTGCGACTGGCATCGGTGGCAATAAGCATCTTACCCTTCTTCTCCCTTTCCGACAGCATCGGACGGAAGATAAGCTCGCCGTTGCCGGTCTTGGCAAACTCCGTAAGCCTCTGGTTGAAGTCCTGCTGGTCGGCAGTGGGAGTGATATGATGGAACAGGATGTTCATGTTCGGACGGTCAATGCCAACGTCCTCACCTGTCCTGTAGTCGGTAATCTCATTATAGAACATGGCCAGTTCAGGAACCTTGATGAAGTAGCGGAAACGCTCCTTCAGGATGACGGCATTCGTCACACTGAACTCATAGTCCCTGGTCTTCTTGGTGTAGATAGCCGCCCAAGCGTCGAAGCAACCTATGTCCTGTGCCTCCAGTGCCTTCGGACGGAGGTACTTGAAGAGAAGATACAGTTCCGTAAGGCTGTTGCTGATAGTGGTACCACTAAGGAAGGTCGCGCCAAGGTCACGGCCTGTGCGCTCCTGAATGGTACGGATGGCAAACAGCAGGTTCATAGCTTTCTTGCTGCCCTGGCTGTTGCCGAGACCTGCCACACGGTCGTGACGGGTAGTGAACATCAGGTTCTTGAACTGATGCGACTCGTCAACAAAGATATGGTCGAAGCCCATCTGCCTGAAGTCAACCATGTCATCAGTACGGTCATTGATGGACTTCTGGATGTCGGCCATACGGACACGCAAGGTCTCCTTGCGCTTCTCCAGACCAGTCATCATACGTCCGGAGACACGCACGCCCTGGGCACGGAGCACCTGCAACGCCTCTTCAAGGTCGTCGATCTCCTCCTGAAGGATGTTCTTCTGGATATCAAGGGACTGAGGTATCATGCCGAACTGGTCATGCGACATGATGACACAGGCATAGTCGTTGTTCTTGACCTTGTTGAAGAAGGCCTTCCTATTGGCAGGAGAGTAGTCCTTCTCCGAAGCATAGAGAATCCTGTCATTGGGATAGGCGGCCTGATAGGTGGCGGCAATCTCAGCGACATTGGCTTTCAGGCCGATGATAAGGGGCTTGTGGGCAACGCCGAGACGGTGCATCTCATGGGCTGTCATGCACATGATAAGGGTCTTACCCGTTCCCACCTCGTGGTCACAGATACCGCCGCCGTTCTGAAGGAGCATCCACACACAGTCCTTCTGGGACTGGTAGATATCCTGAATGCCGAACTTCGGAGCGGCAAGAGCCGCACGGTCGATGTCACCGAGCATAAGGTGTGAACCGTCATAGCGGGGACGGACGAAACAGTTAAACTTCCTGTTATACCTTTCGGCAAGGTCATCCTTGAACTCACGGGACTTGCCATTAAGGAACTCGACGAAAGCCTCACGCATCTCGTCGATCTTACTGTTGGCAAACTGTATCTTCTCCAGGTCAGGAGCCTTGATGTCCTTGCCGTCGGCATCATAGCCGATACACTTCATAATAGTGGGGGAAGTGTTCAGAAAAGCATGCTGCAGGAGGTCAAGGCCGTCATAGTTCTTGTAGTAGCCCTCAACGGCATACTCCGTCGTGATCTTGCTGCTGTAGCGGTCACTGACACTGATGGAGAAATCATCGGCGGCAGCGGTATAGGTGACAGTGGCATCGGTATCAAAGAAATGGCCGACAAACTCACTGTATATTTCAACAGGTATCCAACGCTCGCCGAGGTTGAAATCCAGATCCTCGAAAGAGATAGGGGTAGGAACAACTTTCTCGACGGCTTCCAAGGATACCCTGATACGCTCGTCGTCAGGGTTGTAACCGGCATAGCTGCGAAGGATGTCTCGCTTCTCAACGACATTTCCGGCAAGGAACTTGTCGGCATACTCGTAGCTGTCTGTGACCGGATCATAGAAAATACGGTCTTTCAGCTCCCTGACAAGCTGGTCGGAGGAAAGACCAGTAAGCTCTTCCATATAGGCAAGGTCAACACCGCCACTACGGTTGATAGACAGGGACAGCGCCTCGTAGGAGGTCTCCACATGCTCAATGTCATTGACGGCGAAAGCGACGGGATGGCTGAAGATATCAGACTTGACGAAACGGCCTCCGTCACCAATCTCCAGAGAGAGCATGTCAAGACCTGCGACATCCATACGGATAACCTTGCGGACATCCTTGCCGTTCAGCTCACCATGCGTGGTGACGAAGTTGTCATAGTGGTAGTTGAGGGCATCACGGAGTTCGGGATGCTCAACCCTCTCGTCGGCTTCGGCACGATAGAGGGATTCATAAGCATCACGCACTTTGATATAGGACAACAGAATATCGGCATCCTTTTCGTCAAGATCTACAGGAGTGAAGACCGGTTCCAGGCTGGTCTGGCTGAGCAGCCCAAGCTCACCATAGTCCTCAACGAACATCCCATCACGATGGTGCGGCAGCAGGTCACCGGAATACAGACGGGGTTCAAGGGCTGGACGCTGTTCTTCCTGCACCTCGCTGTCTGCCTGCTCCCATAGGTCAAAGAGAGAAAGCTGGACAGGCTGGGAAGCGTCCGCAGAGACCTGAGCCTTCGGACGTGACTGGTGCACGGCAGAGACGGGGTTCTGCTGCATCTGAACAGCATGCTCATTGAAATACCTGATGTAACTCTCTGCAAGTGGGTAATATGCTGTAAACGCCCTTTCAAGGGTCTTGGCCACGTCCTCGGCTGTTCCGTCATGAGTCACGACGGCAGCGGGATTGCCATAAGGATCCTTACCTTTGCCGAGGGTGCCGATGAACGGGTCTTCCATAAACATCTGCTGCCACCAGTAGGTGTTTATAGTCAGCCCTTGGATTTCCGGCCTCATGTCCTCATTGGACATGCTCGTCTCAGTAAATGCCATCATCTCCGGATCACCCTCATAGTTATAGCCGCTATGTTTCTGAAGTATGACAAGGTCAGAACCTACATCCGTACCAGCCTCTGCACTGAACATACCGTCGGGAAGACGGAGGGCAGCGACGAGGACGGCATTACGGGCAATCTCCTCACGGATGGGATTGTTGCTCGGTGAATCCATGAAGCCGCGAGAGGTGATGAAAGCAACGAAGCCTCCCTCACGGGCTGCATCAAGGGCTTTCAGGAAGAAATAGTTATGGATGGACTTGCTGGCCTGCAGCCTTGCCTTGTTGCCACCCCTTGCAAAATCAGGGTCGAAGACACTGATATCACCGAATGGGATATTGGAGGCCACAAGGTCGAAATGTCCCTTCAGGGACTTGTCCATAGTCTCAAATCCACTGACGATGACCTTACTGTCAGGATTAAGTGCTTTCAGCACCTTGCCGGTAAGCAGGTCTTTCTCAAAGGCTGTGACCTCCGGCGCATCACCGTACTCTCCCCTGAAACTGTCAATGAACGCTCCCCGTCCTGAAGACGGGTCAAGGAACGTCCTGACACCGACACCCTTGTTCTTGAAATAGCGGGTGAGCACGTCAACAACAGGTGAAGGGGTATAGAAAGAAGTCAGAACGGAGTTCCTGAGACTGCTGACATACTGACGGTATTCACGCTCATCAGCGGAGTTGTCACGAAGAAGCTGATGGAGCTTTCTTGTATCGTCAAAATATGTTCTGTCAGACTGGCTCCATGAGCCAATGGCATCATCGCCCGTGACATCATTGAGAATGAACTTCAGACCGCCATAGCCGGAATAGGCGCGGAGAATGTCTTTCTCGGCCTCAGTGGCACTGCGGTTCTCTTGTTCCAGACGGAAGGCCAGCTCGATGGCATCATAGTTGGCCTGAAGGTGCTCTCTCTTGTTGTATGGCTTAACGTGGTTCATGACTGTCAATTCTTATTTTCGTTATCGGGTATCTCTTCTGAAACATAATAGCCGGACTCCCTGAGAAGCTGCTCGTCCAGCTCAGCCTGCTTCTGGTAGGCTTTTTCCTGCTCCGACTCTTCCTGCGACGGTGAAACATCCGTCAGTTCGTCAAGCAGGACGGCCATCGCCGACTCCTCGGCCTGTGCCACAGACAGTCCCTGCCTGGCACTTTTCTCTGCCTCCTCGGCGGCGGCATCAGCCCGCATGGTGATAAACTCCTGGTCGTCACTCTTGGGATGACCGATGTCCTGAAGGTATTTCTTCAGGTAAAGCTCATAATAAGAAACTCGCTTCCTTGCCATGTTGTCTATATATAAAAATCTCTCCGCAAAGGAAACTTTTTCCGTACAATTAAAAGAAAGAAAAACGGAAAAACTCCCGATTTAACATATTTAAGACCGCTAAAGTCTTAAACGGCTGTTATCGAGAGTTTTATGAGCATTTTTCTGTCATTGACAGAGAGAAAGAGACAGCAAGGAAATAACAGTAAATCACTACTGAATACCTCTCTGTCTGGTGACAGCCTGGTGCTCCTCCTCACCACGGGCATATGCTTCCTGAAGGACAAGCTGCTGCTCGTCATACTTGGCAAGGACGGCATTGGAAAGGGTGTTCAACGGCAACAGCCCCTTCTCATAGGCATCAAGGGCTGCCTCGGAACGGATTCTGACTACGTTGGGATCACCGTCAATGGTGACCCAGAGGTCACTGCCCTTGACCTGCGGATCCTTAAGGCGCGGACTCAGAGGCTCATCGGCATAGTCCATATATTTCCTGACGGGCTGTGTACTTCTACCCTCGGCCCTTTCCAGGGCCTCATGACCAGCCTTGTTAAGGAGGTTGGCTCCGCCAAAGCCGATAAGCAGGAGCTTCAGAAGCGGGTTCTTGACGAACATTCCGCCAAAGATGGCGGCAATGGGGAAAATATTGTCACTGACATTGAGGTACTTGGTCTTACCGGTGAACATACCGATAAGGAGATCCGGGAGCATGGCAAGGACATAGCCGATGTTCTTACCTACCTCACCGAAACCGCCGAGACCGAAGCCGTCAAGAATCTTTCCCCAACCGCTGTAATCCTGACCGGATGCATCTTCCTGAGACTTTACCTGCGATGCCGTCTGATAGGAGGCATCTCCCTGTCGGGAAGACTGGCTTCCGAACTGTTCCTGAATGGCGAAATGCGCATCAATATCCTGCTGGAGCTGTCCGGCATAGTCGGGAACGGCACCAAGGGGCTGTATATCTGCTTTTGGCATAAAGTCTTTCTTTGTAAACATATTGGTTGGCTGCTGCCGCATGATCTTCTTTCCGAGAAGGTCATTGGCACTACGTACAATGTCACTGGAATAGGGACTGACTTCAGCAGTACGCTGACGGTAGCCGGAGAGGACATCACTGTCCTCGCCGAAAAGGGCCTTGCTGACAAGCATGCTGACATCCTGACAGACCTCAGTATCGCCGGATGATACCTTGTCAAGGACAACGTCGGCAGCAACCTCCGTGCCGACAAGGCGGGCAAGGCCGCCCCATGAGGTAGCACCCGACATAGGAAGGGTAACAACAAAGTCCGTGGCATAGCCCAGGACCTTGCCCATACCTCTCTCCATACCTGAAGGGTTGTATTTCTCAACCGTGCGCTTCTCGATATAGAGCTGGAGGGCATCACGGGGATTGCTGAGCCTGCTCATAAAGAGAGAATCCTGCCTGGCCTGGTAAGCCAGATAGTCCGATGTTTCCCGCATCTTATAGTGGTCAACCTCGTGGTCAACCATGCGCATGGACAAACGATGGTTCACATATGCCTCAGAAAGGTCACAGCCGAGACGTGAGGAAAGTTCATTATACCTCTCCTCGCCTACCTTGGCGACGGCAGCCTTCTTCCAGGCATCTGATAGAACCTTCAGGTCATTCTGGAAGACCTTGTCACGGGCCAGGTCGGAGCCAAGTCTGATGATGTCATTGGAGGGATAGGACATGGCCACATTGTTGGCATAGTCCTGTCCTGGCAGGAAGGTGTTACGGACACCGAAGCCGGTGGCAAGCTCACCAACCCTCTGACTCTCACGGCTATGCCTGATAAACTCCAGACGCGACATCAGATGCTCGTCGAAATACTTGTCTATGCAGTATTCCGCATCAACGAATAACTGTTCCTTATCATCCATGACAAATAATAATTAAAGTCCAAGAAATTCCCTTCGGGTACTCTCCAGAGCCTGACGGTACTGCTCCATCTTCGTCGGGAAGAGACGCTGGAGAAAGGCATCCTTGGTGACCTCTCCCCTGATGAACTTCCCTCCGAGGGAACAGGGGATCTCCACAGCCTTCTCTCCCTTAGTGCTGCCGTTGAACCAGGCCTTGCCGAAACACTTGTCACCCGACCAGTTGAAGAAGACGGAGGCAGTTCGCTTGATATCGTAGCTCTGCGCGTCAATCTGCAGGTCTGCCAGCGGGTCAATGATCAACCCATCACCGGCAACCTGCTCATTAAGTTTTTTTTTTGAGCGTCATCCCACGAGGAGAGATAGGTGTCATGGCACACGGCCATGTACTTCAGGAACTCCCTGATGATGACGTTCTGCACCTTGCCAGCAAGGGGGGCGGCACGTCCGCTGAGACCCAACGGGTTCAGAATGCTGGGTATGACCTCGAAATGATAGTTCCTATCGGCTGACTGGGCGAAGATGTTCCTAAGCGTGTTACAGGAACGCTCGGCAGGCATGTACTTACCAGCCAAGATATCATGGAAGAACGATGCCAGCCAGCGGGACATCATCTGTTCCAGTTCCTCCTGATCATCGTCATAGTCCGTCTTCACCTTCTCCGCCGATACGAACGGACGGACAGGGCCGAAAATGCCGATGGCCTCCATCTGACGCATATTGGCCCATATCATTCCAAGAAACTCCATAGGGTCTATGTTCCTTCCCTTGACGGTGACACCGATATGCAGGAAGTCGCCACTCTTGCCAATGACCTGACCGGCCTTGACTGACTTTCCATAGTTGACATAAGCCTCGCTCAGATGACCGTACTTGACCTCATAGCAACCGTACTTCGTAACGAGATAGTTGTCATGGACGGCATCGGTGCCCACACCGACAACAGTACCGGTGGCCAGGGCGTTCAATGGGGTCTGCGAAACGGCAAAGTCAATGCCCTGATGGTCAAACTTCTCTCCCGTAAAGGGATGAACCTGCTCGCCATAGCCAAGGCTGACGGGCAGCTCCTTGTCCTCTTCTGCCGCAAAGGGCATCACATAGCCGCTGTCGGACTCCAGCAGCATATCCTTCATATAGTTGCTCATATGCCTCTTGATCTTCTTACCGCATGCTGCTGCTCCTCTTCCTGTGCCACCCTGACATTCTCCATATCACGGCCTGCACCGAGGAGGTTCTGATTACCGACACCCTGCTCCAAACGCTGCTGCTGAGAGGGACCCGCAAGGGCTATCTGGCGCTGTGGCTGGAACATAGTCTTGAAAGCAAAGAGACCGAGGAAGAGACCGGCAATCTTACTCATCCATCCCTTGCCACCAAACATCAGGAAGGCAGCAGGAATAAGAGCTGCAAGACCGAGGCCCTTGCCACTGGTAAGGTTACCAAGTAGGTCGCCCAGACCACTGCCAAGGCTACCGAGGCTGTCGAGGATGCCACCACCCTCACGCACCATCAAGTCACCCTGCATGTCTGCGACATCCTGGCCGCCGCTGCCAAAAAGTCTCTTGCCGGTGTTATAGGCTCCTGAAGCCATCTCATGAGCCTTGTCTGCAGTACCGTCGCCAAAGGCCTCGTCAACGAGGTTCCCGGCAACGGACTTGTCCTTGCCGTCCTCACCGAACAGAAGACCCTTGCCCTGGTCGACAAGGCCTTCTTTCTTGACTTCCTCCCATGTCTTGGAGGCTTCGGAATCGTCACTGAACATCAGGTCCCAGCCAAGCATAGTGGACTTGACTGCTCCCATGGCGACAAGGGGACTGCCTGCAACCATGACACCCGTACGGAGTGTATGGGTGTTGGCCTGTTTAAGGAAGGCCTCTCCTACGCTTTTCTTCCATCCCATAGCTTTTTCTTTTAAAAGTTGATATTTACTATTTGGACCCCAGAGGGTTATATTCCACGATAAGCCTCGCACGGTAGGCATTGGTCTTGGCGGCCTTGTGGCGGCTGCCGTCGGCCATACTGAAAAGCCAAGCCTGGTTTGGCTGGTTCTGCTCCACCTCCGTGCTCGTCCAATACCAGCATCCGGCATCTTCGGGCGATATGCTGACAGGCGTGCCGCCGAAACGCTGAAGGACAGGGTTGACAGTCGGGAGTGCCATATACAGCAGGCCAAGCTCAGCAACGCTCGGGATATAGTCGCTCTGGAAGAACCAGTGGCTCCTGAAGGCATAGTTGGCCAACGGTGAACAGTAATAGTTCGAAGGGTCGGCCTTGTTATCCTTCACCGTAAGCGTGTCACGGGCCTTGTAGGTGGTCTGCATGGCTACGGTATTGACATATCCGTCATATGCCGTGACATCACAACTGGTCTTCTGCTCCATGCCAAGGGTGTCACAGAAGGCAAGGGGACCGATCTCATCCAGCAGGACGGCAAGAATGGGATGCTTGTCGGTCTGCGGGGCAAAGACAACGGCGACAGGCATCTGTCCGTCGGCAACGGACTCGGCAGGAACGATACGGCCATCTGACAGCAGCACATGGCCGGGGTAGATGGCAAGATCCACAGGCTCATGCTCGTCGCAGGAGGCAACACAGAACAGCAGGGCTGCGGAGAATAGGTATGATATGATTCTGTTCATAAATATCTTCTTTATCTGTTCAACGGTACTTTCACGCCAAAGGCAAGGCCGGTACGGAAATTATCCTTTCCGCGGATGATGAAATCCTCCTTGACCTGGAAGAACAGCTCCCAGCCGTGACGGAGGGCAAAGGAATGCTCATAGCCGCCATGGATGCCGCCGATGAACTTGTCAAGGTCGGAACCGGCACTGACACCGATACGGACATTGCCGTGATGGTTACGGCCACGGCTCACACAAGGCTTGTAGGCAATGCCTATATGCCAGGTGTTGTAGCTATGCCAGAAGCTCTTCTTGGTGATATGTCCTGCCTCTGGGTCATCCTCGTATTTGAGATATCCCATGGCGAAATACTCCCAGGCGTTATGATAGCGTGTCTCGTGCTCATAGGCCAGCGTAGCGTCAAGGCCGCGCTCATAGCTGACAGCACCGCTGAGCATGAGACGGTTCAGGTTGCTGCTCTGTGCCGACGCACGGGTGGCAAAGAAAATGCCGGCAAGGATGATGGCTACGCCAATCCAGTAATAACGGGGGCTGAAACGGTCGCCACCGTCGCCGAATGATAACTGTGCATTCATAACAGTAAATATTTAGTCCTCCTTAAGTAATAACGTATCGAAAGAGTCTGCGGCCAGGATATCCTCATAGTCGAGGTTCAGGGTAATGGTTCTGCCGCTGATCTGCTTCTCACTGAGTTCAATGGAGAGCACCTTCTCGTTAGGAAAGGTCATCTTCTTCAGAACGACGACATTCCTGTAACCATAGCGGAAAGAAGTGGCCTTGTCGAGGACAAGACGGGGTGTCAGCTCGATGACCTGGACATTGGTGGCCTTGGACTGTTTCTTGTCTGAGAGCTTGAAACGCAGCTCATCGATGTCGAAGCGGAGATTTGTCCTGTTCTCCACACTGAAGTCCAGGAAGAAATACTCACCGACAGAATAGACGTTGTTCAGACGCATGCGCATACGGTGCTTGCGCGTACTGATATTCCTGAACTTCGCAGGGGAGTTCCAGATACGGCGGGCGAAACGCACCATCTCCTCCGTAGACATGCTGACGGCAGGATTGGTGAAGGCGTTACGTTCCACCGGGGATATCACCTTGTCGGTGACGGCCTCCTCGACACGGGTAGTGTATATCAGGGCATACTGAGAGCGGTAACGCTCCGTGACAACGGTGACGATAGCCAGCACGTCACCATCCTCGTGACCGCCCTCTTTGGGCTTCACACGGATGACATTGTCAATAGGCTTGTCACCGGCAACCTTGTCAGTGGAGATATCCACCAGACGAACCGGCTCCGAAGCGGTGATGATAGTAGTGACATTCTCATTCACGGTGAGATGCTCCATCTCCTCGTAGGTCTGCTGGGCATGGCCTGAGACCGAAAGCAGCGCACCGACAGCGAGTGCGATCATGCGGTATTTGCTATTCTGCTTCATAACGACAATTTTTATTTGATTACTGAAATATTTCACTATTTAATTATTTAACTAATTACTATTTCTTCTTTTTCTCGCTACGCCCATTGACAAGATAGACCTGTGTGCCGTACTTGATACGCACCTTCTTCTTCTTAATGGCCTTGCTGATGGCCTGGGTAGTCCTCGTGGTGGCCTGCTGGACGGCCTGGCTGGCCCACTGGCCGAAGCCATTGGAACCGTAGCTGCCGTCGGTGAGGTTCGTAGAGCCTCCCGACATAGCCGACCCTGCCACATCCTGAGCTGTCTCACGCAGCACATTACCGGGAACATAGAGACCTTCCTGGCCGTCGGTGTCATAGACAGTAAGGCTGACCTTCAACAGCTCGTCACCGACAAGGACGCTCTTGACCTGTCCCTTCACACGCTGGCTGCCAAGGCCGCTGACAGTGGCATAGAGGTAACTGCCCTTCTTAAGGGCCGTCTCTCCGATAACTACATCATCAAGCAGGCGCAGACGTACACGGGAGCCGTCGGTGGCCTTGACCTCTTCGTCAACAATGGCACGGATAAGGCGCGACTCGGCATCGTTCTCGGAAAGGGTGTTGAAATAGCCGGAGGTCTCAGTGACCTTCTTGACGACAAGGGTACCCTTCTCGTCATCGGACAACTCCTTGACGGCATTGGGATTAGGGTCCTCCTCATCAGCAGCGACATCCTTCTTGTTTCCTGACTCGTCAGGCTTTGCGGAGGCAGTGTCGGCAGGGACTTCTGCACGACCGGCACGGCGCACAAGGCCAAGCTTGCGCTCCAACTCGTCCATCTCCTGCTGACGGCGAAGCCTGTTGGCCTCGTCGGCATCGTCAGAAGATACACCAAGACTCTTGCCACGCTCCTCGGCAGCCTTAAGACGCTTTTCCAGCTCCTGACGCTTCTTCTCCATCTCGGCCTCCCTGGCCTTCTCGGCTATGACCTTAGCCTCCTCATCGGTATACTTGCTCTCATAGTCCTCGGTCTGATGGAGACTGTCACGGTCACTCTCTAAGGTTCCCATGGCAGACAGGTCACGGACATGTCCGAAGGTCTTCTTCATATTCTCACGTTTGCCGCCGATACCATCCTTCAACTGGGCGTCCGGCAGACGGCCGTTGAGGTCGTCAGACTTGACAAGGGCTTCGTTGACCTTCTCCTTGTCAGGGGCAAAAACCTTCTCGTCCACCTTGTAGCCGAGGAACAGGGCAAAGGCATACACAACAAGGGGCGCAATATACTTGCTCTGCTTAAAATCAATCTTTTTCATACTTATGCGGAGTTAATGATTTCTTCTCTTTGAGTACCTTCTCCATACGCTCAACGGCAGTGACATGCGCTGCGGGCTGTCGGTCATAGACCCTGTAGAGGTGAACGACATTGACGATGAAGAGCAACATGACGATGCCGAAGACAATCGTCAGAAAAAGCTTCGGACGGGTCGTGCCGAAGACATGGATCTTGCGTGCCACGCAGCTGATGCCTGACACGTCGGCGAAACGGCGGCCAGCAGCCACCTCCCGCTCGTAACGCTCCCTGTACATCGGATCGTTCTTGTCGGGCATCTTCTCTCCCGTCAGCATCTTAATGAATCCCATAGACATGAGGCTTTAATAGACATTGGTCTTCTTCTTGAAGGAGATGTCATCGTTGTTGATGGTTCTCCAGTTGGTGATAAGAAGACCATGGGGATTATTGACACTGCGGGGGATGCGCTGGAGCACACCCGTCGTAACGAGGTTACGGAAATAGATAACGGTACGGCGCTCGATGCGCTGACGGCCATAGTAGGTGAAGGACATGTCTTCCTTCGTGAACCTGATACTGTCGCAATAGACATTGGAGAAACTGCTGGAACCAACGAGGTTGGAGAACCAGCCCTGCTCCTTCAGGGTGTTGTACTGCGCCATACCGGTCTCGTCGACAAGATAGAAGGCCTTCTCCATCGTCCTGTCGATGAACTTCTCATCAGGGGCAAGGGTGAAGAAGAGATTGTGGAACATCTCGATATGACTCTCTGCCTCCACATCAAGGGTCTCATCCATGTCGGTCTGGGTGACAAGCACGGGAACATGACTCGTGCCATCAAGGACATAGATCCTGCGGCTGGCATCTGAGAGAATGCCCCTCTGGGTGTACAGGCATCCGAGACAGATGACTGTGCAACCTAAAAGAAACATCAGGCAGATGATCGTCACGAGCTTGATCTTGTTTTCTAAATTCTGTATTACCATATGAAAATGAAATTTGAGATTACTTGATTAAGGACGTCGCACTCGACTTGGCCTGACTGGCCACACCCTCACCGAAGTTTCGGGTAGAGAAAGCGGTATCACCTTCAGGAATCATCCATGCTGCAAGGTCTGGAACGAGGTTCAGGCACTTCAGGGAGACTATGCTGGCAACGAGGAGGTAGCCCGCCGTCATAAAGGTGTTCTGGAGGTAATAATTGAAGGTGGTATGCTGCGGTGACTGGTCGGCAAGAACTGCCGTCAGGTTCTCATACTGGACGCTCAGCACGATATCGAAGAGCAGGAGAACGTAGAAACCGACGAAGTACAGCATCGCACCGTAGAAATGCACGGTGAGATAGCGCGTGAGCCACTTCGCCCACGCACCCTCCCACTTGGGCAGGAGCGAGAACGCCCACTGTATAGGTCCGAAGATAGTCAGCATACCGAGCAGGATCTGCTGACAGTAGATGGTTCCCCACCAGCCGATACGGAACGCGACAAGGGCAAGGAACATGACAATCTTGTCAAGCATCACCATGATACCGGCATACAAGGCCATTCGGTCCCACTTGACGGCATCCTTGGAGGCCTTTGTGGTCTCATCGAGGTCCGTGGCATCGGCAACCTTCTCCTGGGTACTGGGAGCGCTGATGGCCTCACGGGAAGCACCAGCCTCTCCTGAAGCCTCCTTGGTAAGGCTGTCACGCTGTTGTATCAGCGGCATGAGGTCGGTATAGCGCTGCTGTACCTGCGCGGACTCTGCCTCATAGAGATCGTGGGTGTAAGAGCCTACGCAATTGGGAATATAGGAAAGGATGTCAAGGATGCCACCCTCCGGGTACCAGAAAAACATCACGCCTGCCACACCGAGGACACGCAGGATCTTCAAAGGCTCGAAGCCTTCTCCCTTGGTAAGCATCTTGTAAGCCATGCCTGCCGCCATGATGATGGCAAAGAGGGCCGCAAGGGACATACACATCTGGAGAATCCACCAGAAAGGACCTCCCTCACCGGTGAAGGTGGGGTCTGTAAGGAACTGGTTGGTCTGGAAGATGACATCGTCGATCTCCTCCTCAAAGAGCTCCACACCTACAGTGTTGGTAAGCTCGTTGACAGCATCTGCCGGATTGGCCTGTAGAAATAATGAACTGAATGCCATATGTATCGTTTTTTATGAATAAGTCTTTATGTGCCTGACTACATACCCAGAGCGGCGACGGCACGCCAGTTCTGGTATGACCGGTTGAGAATACTCTCCATCTGAGGCCTGCGAGGCGCACTGACATTGCTGAGCTTCCTGCCGTTCCTGTAGGCTGTAAGGGTATAGAGATAGGAAGACAGCTCACCGTTCATCTCTACAAGGTCGTGGTAGACCTCCAGATAGGCACGCTTACGCTGACTGAGAGGCATATACGCATCACGGACGGCCTTAAGGCCTGCCTCGACGGCATTATAACGGTCAACCCACTGCTGATGGTCACGGACACTGCCGCCCTTAAGCGTAATGGTCTCTATGTTCTTCTTCAGCATGTCAAGCTTGGTGTTGATCTTCTTTTTCTCAACAAGCCACGCAGCATCGGACATGTTGGGAAGGCACTCCACCATGTTAAGCTCCTCGATATGGGCACGGTAGGTAAGCGTAGAGTCGACTGTCTCGGAACTGCCGGTCTCCTTGTTGGCACCAAGGGCAGTAATGGTGCGGAAAGAGTTCTTGTTACCCATATATGCCCAACCCTGATAGCTCTTGTGGAAGACATCGTAGTACCAGGAGGGACTGAAAGAACCGCCACCGGTCTCAGTGATGAGGTACTGGTTCATGAAGGAGGCATCATGATTGTAGGTCATCCCCTGCGCCAAGGCTCCAAGGGAGACGGCGAGAAGGAAGATAGCTGATATAATAACCTTTTTACTCATAACATTCCTTTTTATCTGTTAATAATTGATTTCCCTTGCAACCCTGCGCCAGTTGGCGAATGCATCATTGGCTATCTCCTGCAACGACCTGGAAGCATAAATCTGACTTTTCCAGTAACCCGTCCGGAGGGTGATATATTTCCAAAGGGTGAGGTAGGCAGTCCTCACGGCGAAACGGATGTCATCCAGATTGCCGTTGACCTTGTTCATAATCAACAGCAAGTCGGAGGTCTTGCAGGGTACAAGACCGGTGACATAACCTGCCACATCGTAATAGGAGGCAACCAGCTGGTCCACATCATCGCTGATATGACTGATCAGGCGCATGCTGACACCGATGATAAGGGTGTCGGCAGACTCTATATTGCCACGGGAAAGGCACATGTCGTTATAACGCTGAAGCAGGTCCTTGTACTTGCCGACATGGGTGCCAACATCATCGATGGTATTCCATAGGGTGAAGGCAGTGGCAGTACCCTGAAGGATAAGGTCGAGGACATCAAAAGCCTTGGTATATTTCTCCAGCTTCACGGTGATGTCCTTGTGCGCCGTACCCGCCTCTGAGCTGTACTGGTGGAGCAGGGTGTTGGCCTGCTCGATACCGCTTCGGGCGATGAGCACGGAGCGCATACGCTTGTGGTCATCGATGGAGGCCTCCAGGCTGAGCCTGTCAAAGCCGAACTGGGCACGACAGACAACGGTGGCCGCCAGCATGAACAGCAGCAGGAAACTGCGGATGGTCAGATAGTTGTTTCTCATAGGCCTGTCATGTTGTTTATACTTGATATACTGCGTGCATGCTCCTGCCAGGCATTGAAAGAGTTGCGGAGGGCTGCATCATGAATCTCACGGCTGACACCGGGGGCAACCTGGTTCTTAAGCCAGGAAAGAAGGGTCTCACGGCTCTGCATGAACTTCTCAACCATCACCAGCTCGGAATAGATACGGGTGAGCCGCTGGTTGACAGTACGGGCAACACGGAGACGGTCACTCATCCATAGCAGATGGAACTCGTCAGTGTCACCTTCAACGGACGGCGGCACCTGCTGGGCATAGTTGATCTCAACATTGCAGGAGGGGTACTCATGCTGTATCTCCGAAAGACGGCGATTAACCTGCTCGGCACGCTCGGACTCAGGGGTGGCAAGGTCGAGGTCGAGGATGTCTACGACATTGCTGCTCTCATAGTTGGAGGTGAGCTCCCATGCGACATTGAGGATGGCACGGTGATAGCGGATAATGAACCACGACTCGTCACGGGTCTTGGTAAGTGTGGCAGTAAAGGTTACGACACCGTCAAGATTGGGAATATGACCCTGGCGACGGAAGACCTGTCTGCCACAACCGCCTGACCAGCTTCCCTTATCAATCCAGTCAACCTGGTAGGCTGTCTCCAGCTCGTGCATGACGGCAGGGATCCTGTAAGTGCCGTCCTTCTCGTCGGCATAGTCATCGACAAGCTGCTGACGGTAGTTCTGTGTCTCCGTAAGCTTGGAGCGGGCAGACCTGAGCTGTGTCTCCAGATTACCTATCCTGGCCAGGTTGGAGTTATACTCCGAACGGTAGACAGCGGCCTCCTCGATGCTGGCCTTGCTGATAAGACGCAGCAACTCGTTATTACGGGACTGCAGGTCGTTAATCTGCTGCTGTAGGGTCGTAACCTCAGAAGCAAGGTCACTGATCATGCTGTCATAGACGGAGAGGTCGGCACCTCCCGACAGGGTGGACTCCATGGCATAATCCTTGGAACGCTCGTCAAGGCAGCCGCCCTGGTCACCGTTCTCCTTCCAGGCAAAGCTGCCCTCACCGAGCTTCGCTCCGTCGCTGCAGGTGACGGTAAAGCTGACACTCTGCACGCCCTTCATCTTGGTCTCATCGGCAGCATGGTAGTAGTTCTTCGGCCCCTTGCCGATCCTGTAGTCCGGGGAGTTGCCATTGGCATCCTCCTGGGAGTTGTACTCGGCAAGCTTGCCCTGGAACTTGGCCTCAAAGGCCTTCTCGGACATGGTACGGCTGTCGAAAAGCTCCTCATAAGGCTCCTCGGTGACGTTCCACGTCTTGTAGACGTCGATATAATGGGCATACGCAAAACTGCGGGTTATGCCACTGCTCCTGCCATAGATGCGCGATGAGGTGATATAGTTATAGAAACTGTAGACATACTTGTCACCGTTGTTGCTGAGCGACTGACACTGCGAACGGCTCCAACCGGCATATCCCTCACTGTTACGGAGGGAGTTCTCGTAGTCGGCAGAGGTGTAGCGGTAGCTTGCGTCTGACGTGCTGACACGGTACCACTCAGGACCGTTGATGATACTCTCGCTGTCATCGGGAGGGGAATAGGAGCAGACCTTCTCACTGCCGGCATCCCGGCGGTAGATATACCATCTCTGGGTATAGAATCGGCCTTGCAGCTCCTCCACATAGTCGCTGATATAACTTGTTACATTATAGCCGTCAGGGGTGAAGAGACGGGCAACACCGTTGCTGTCATTGGTAAGGATCTTCTCCATAAGCAGGTTCTTGACGGCCAGAGGATCGGAGAAGGTGTCATACATGCCTGTGAACTCGTCATAGAGGTCAAGGATCTCGCCGGGCTTCATCTTGAAGACTTGGCTGACCTTGCTGCCGGAAGACCATGTGTCACTGAGGACGGAACTGCCTGCAGAGGCAATGGCACCACCGGCCTTGACGATATTGTCCAGGTCATCCTTTAGGTCCTGTATGGTAAGCCCGTCGCCGAAAGAGACAAGCTGCTTCCAGACGGCCTTCCAGTCCACGTCTCCGAGACGGGACAGGTCGAAGAGCTGGCGTATAGTGGGGTCAAGGGACAGAAAGACAAGGAAACCGTCATTGAAGGTGACCTTGCGGTTGGTGACAACCATCTCGAACATCAGACAGAGCTGCTTGACCTCCTCGGTGACCTTGAAGAGATAAGGTCCCCAATAGAGGGCCTTGTCCGGATGCTTGACCATCAGCTGGGCTACAGACCATATCTTGGGCATAATCCTGGCACTGACAAGATTATAGATACGCCTGTAATAGTAATTCTCCTGCGGAGAGCCGAACGTACCGACGTTCTTCATGGCAGAACGCTCAGCCCACTTGGCGGCATAGATACCGGCAGAGGCAATCTCCGCACTGGTATAATGGTCAAGGATCTTATTATAACTGTCCTTCATCATCTGCTCGTTGAGATATTCAACGCCGAGGGCACCGGCTATGGCTGCCGTCGTCTTGGCGTCAAAGTTCACACTCGACCATCCCATGGCATCAAGCCGTAGGACGGACGAGGAAAGGATGAACAATGATAATAACCAACGACGCATATGAAAAAGTATTTTATTATTTAATTATTTACTTATTTAACCATTTAATTAAGGATATATTCATTACTCTGTCCTGCCAAAGGAACACTATGCTGGAACACGACGCTTCTTCGGGGGCAGGTTCAGCACATGTCCCACCTTGGTGACATGCAGCGAGAATGCCAGGGTGGACTTGATGCCACTGCGGCGGAAATCCCTCACAAAGGCGACAATAGCCTGCTGGTGGTCACACCCAAGCTCACGCTTGTAAAGTTTCAGGGCGACCTTCTCGTCCTTGTTGGTGGTGTAGCTCATGTAGCACTCCAAAGGCTCTTCAACACCGAAGACATCACCCACCTGTCCACGTTTGATGAAAACTTCCTTGAAAGGTGAACGTCCGTCCTTGTTGTCAAGCCTGTTGATGGTAAAAATCTTCGCACAGTCATTGTCACTCAGGGCAAGGGTAGTCTGTATGTCGGCAAATTTGTCCTTGAACTTGGCCTGATCCAGCAGCATGAAGACATCGGAGTTGTTGATGATGGCCTCCTTGACAATAGGCGACGAGATAACGTCCTGCAGTTCCTGGGTGACTACACCAACCATAGCCTTGTGTTTACGGGCAGTCTTATACAGATACTGAATATAGGTGGCCATTATAGGCGTGGCAATGGCCTTCCATGCTTCTTCAATAACCAGGCACTTGCGGCAGTCATCCTTGATGCGCATCTTCTGCGTAAAAACGTCCATGATAATCAGGACGACAATAGGGAACAGGACGGGGTCGTCCTTGATCTTGTCAATCTCAAAGACAATGAAACGCTCGTCAAAGAGACTCTGACCCATGTCGTTGTTAAGCGTGTACTCCAGCTCACCACCCCTGTAGAAGGTGGAAAGGATAGTACGGAACTCGTTGATTTCAAAATCCACCTTGGTACGCGACATGATCTGGGGAATACGCTGCATGGCGAACTCATAGTAGCTGTTGAAGGAAAGCTCAGTGACACGGAGCTTCCTGCGCTGCTGCTCAATCTTGTCAATCTCCAGCTCTATCATATGGTCGAACTTGACGCTGACAAGGGTGTTGACCTTCATCAGCTGGTTGCGGACATTCTCGCCAAGGCGCCTGCTGATCTCACGCTCGCCCTCAGAGCCGCCACGCTCGGCCATATTGTCAAGCTTCTCCATACGACGCTCCAGCTTCTCACGCTCCTCGGCAGACAGCTCGATATTGTCAACCTCCTTGTCGATGGCCTTGCTCTGCTCCTTCTTCTCAAAATCCGCATAGCTCCCGTTGGACTGCGCTTCCAGCAGAAGGGTCTCATGAAGCTGCTCACGCTCCTTGTCATTGAAGCCTTCGAAAGGATGGAAATATTCCTGGTAATACTCCACGATAGTCTGGTTGATGATGGTCTCCTCTATCTTGTTCGGACCTGCCGAACCCTTGAAGATAAGGAAAATAAGGGAGCTGAGGAAGGATTTCTTCTCTGAGAAATTTTTGGTGTACTCTATCTCGGTGATGTTGAAGGGATTCATGGAGATAGGCTTCTCCTTGCTGTAGCTGATATATGTCCCGTGGAAATATTCACAAAGACCCTCATAGGAGTCTCCGGTGTCAACAATCACCAGGTCGGTGTTCTGCTCATAGAGCTGACGGCAGACGGTATTCATAAAGAAGGACTTGCCAGAGCCTGACGGACCAAGAGTGAAGAAATTCATGTTGTCACAGAGCTTCGGAGTACACTCCATGCCGGTGATATCAATGGCCATAGGTACACCCTGGCGGTCGGTGTAATAAAGCTTAAGCGAAGAATTGTCACCAGTGGTCTGACGTTCCTTGTACATCATGCAGAATGCGGCATCGGCAATGGTCAGGAAACGGTCATAGTCCTTGTTCATGGCATAGCAGTTGCCGGGGAAGCTGTTGACGAACAGTTCCTGCTGGTTATAGGCACGGCGGGACAGGAGGATATTCTTCCTGTTGAAGATATTCTCCAACTGGTTGGTGACCTTGTCCATCGACTTGTCAGCCGCAATGGTGACGATAAGGTTGAAATGGGAATAGACGAGCTGCTGGTTATCACGGTCAATGGCCTCCTGGACACTGGCTATCTCGTCAACGAAGAAGTCCTTCTCGCCGGGCTTCTTGGAGGACATGGAGATACGGCGGTTCTTCTTCAGCTCTATATTATGCTGCTCCTTCTTCTGGTTGGGTATGAACACAACCTGATTATAGACCAGCGTGTCGACATCGGGCACGTTGTCGAGGTCACACATGAAGTCTATGGGGAAGTTGCTGTTGTTGATCTTCTTGTTTAGGAATGGCTTGACGGTGTTGGGAACGCCTGGATCCTCGACATCGACGATGCTGAAGACCTTGCAGTTGCGCCTGCCCATCATGATACCCTCACTGTCAACCTTCAGGTTGGTCATGGAATAGACACTGTCCTTGAAGTTCTGACAGAAAAAGCGGTCGGCGAAGGCACGGGCCTCGGCGACGGTGAGAACGGAGCAGTTGATGCCGGCATCGTCAAGGCTGGAGATAACCTTGTTAATCTTGGAAAGATATGCCTTCCACTGCTTCTCGTTAAAGGTGAACACACCACCCTTGGCATTCTCCTGGGTGATGGTAAGGTATGTCATAGAGAGGGTGTAGGGACGATCCTCGAAAAGACGGAAATAGGCGTTGGAAAGGAAATTGTCTGACTTCTCACCCTCCATATCAGGAGCAGTGAAGAGGTTACGGCTGAAAACGTCCTGCTTATGGATGGCATAGCCCTCGCCGAGAATGGTGACAAGGGTGTTCATGATATTCAGGAAACCGTAATAGTTCTCGGTATCGGCAGAATACTTCAGGACGGGGTTCTGCATACGCAGGGTGACGGCGATGTCACCGCGCTTGGTATAATAGACACCCATGCCGTCAACATCCTCAATACTGAAATAGATGTCCTGGAAGACATGAGCACGCTTGCCACCCGTACCGAAGAACGTAACGGACAGCACCATGCCGATGATGATGGCGGCGAAGAGGAGGATGACAATGAGTGTTAATGACATATCGATAATTTTTAGGTGGAGGAAAGACGGTAGTACACGAAGACTCCCTTCTCTTCCTTCTTTGAATACTGCCCCTTTTTCTGACGGTACAGGGTATAGCCCATCCCGACAGCAAGGAAGACAACGGCAACGCCAAGGGCTATGAGCGCACCGATGAGCACAGAGACGGCAAAGAAAGCAACGACAGTCAGGGCAATGACGATGACAGCCCAGATGATATAACGGCCGCGGAACCCGAAGAACTCCAAGGGGAGCTGCATCCCCCTGGAGGTCTTGTACTCTGGATAGCTTTCACTGCCTTGTGACATAGCGTGCGCTTAGTTGCCGCCGGCATAGCCAAGGAACACGGGACCGAACTCACAGATACCGATCAAGGCAAGGAGGGCAGCCAACTGAAGGGCAGCCTTCTTCTTGGCATCCTGCTCGGCATTGGCGAAATCACTGAACACACTCCATGAGGAAATAAGGATATACACGCCACCTGCTGCATAGAGCAACAGCTTGACATACTCCAGATAACCCCATACGGTGGTGGTCATCGACTCCAAAGCACCCTGTCCGGCGTTGACGTCAATGGCACCCTGGGCAAAGAGCCCCGTGGTGAACGCAAAGAGGAAAACAAACACCATGCAGAGGCGCACGGCACACAAAGCGAGAACTTTACGAAGCATACCCATGGGCTGCTTGGCACTGTTGATTGAAATTGTTGTTTTTACCATTGCTTAGAATTTTTAAAGTGATTATAAATACTGAACGTTAATTGAAAAGTCGAATACCGAAGAAGGCCGGGAGGAGGAAGAAAGAGAACAGCAGGAAAAGGATGGAACCAAGAAGATAGGCCGCACTTTTCAGCATCCCCTGCTCTCCTGAGGAGATCTTCGTAAAGAGTATATAGCCGCTGTAGAGAACCATCAGCGCACCGATGGCACACAACAAGTCCACGACGGCGGTCATCATAGCCAGCACATAGACATTCATCTCATGAAGGGCCTGTGCACCCCAGCTGTAGTCGACAGCACCGCTGCGGCCATAGGACAAAGCAGGCAGCAGGCTCAGAAGGAGGATGAAATACTTACGCGCTCTCATAAAACTGTCTATTGGGTTATAAGGGTTCTCTGACACTGGGTCTTGCGACTGAGGGGGGCGGCAAGCTCGGCGAACATGTCCATACTGCCGAACATCTGCTCCCAACGGCGCTCATCCCTGACAGGTGTCATCTGGCTGTTCTGGATGGCCAGAGCCTCGTCGTAAGGACTGTCACCGTCAACGGCGGATTCCGGCTCACCATCAGTGGCCTCAGAAGGAGCCTCTTCAACGACTTCGTCGGCATCGGCATCGGCATCAGCAACGTCCTCATCTTGTTGTTCCTCAGGCGACAACTCGATATCATCTTCGAAATCATCACCGGCATCTGAACCGCCGGACAGACTGAACCCGCCACCAGGCAACTCAGACACGACAGTGGGAGCCTCCTCTTCGTCATCGGTGACGGAGAACTCCTCAACATCATCCTTTCTTTCAGGCTTCTTGTCACGGGTGTCCTTGAAGAAAACAAGGGAATACCAGCCTAACAATCCGAGCGTACAACCCCAGAACCACCAGGGATAGAAAAATCCATTCATATTTTCTTGTTTTTTAATGCAAAGGAAACATTTAACGGCCTATAACAAGAAAAAAAAATGGAAAAAGTCTTGATTTAACATATTTAAGACCCCAAAAGTCTTAAACTGCTGTTATCAAGACGTTTAAGTCTTCTTTAGCGTATTTTATAAGCCAGGCTAAGGATGGTATAAAAGAAGGTGTATAACGGTGATTTCCCTTATTCCGTGTATAGTGGGATATTGTAAACGCCTCACATTGACATACTATGAATATGTATATGTCTTAAATATAAAAATATTCCAAATAAGTCTTATATTGAATAATTTGATACTGAAACAGACAAAAAAAAGAAGAAAAGCCGTGAAACTCCTCTTCTTTCTGGTTGCTGGTGACATGCAAGGCAGGATCCTGTCAGATGTCAAAGACATCGCTGACATCCTTCTTCTTCTGCTTGCGGACACGGACGGTTCCGTTCTTATCCTCATACTCCCTGACGAGTTTCTTCAGGGCAACGGTGAACAGGTCGGTAAGGGTCAGATCCTCACGGTCGCCGATAGCCCGGACCTTACCCATCAGATCCTCAGGAATGATGGTCGTGACGGCCTCCTTCTTGACATTCGTAGACGGACGGCCACGGCGCGAGGGCTCTTCTTCCTTATTCGCAGACGGTGTGACCTCAGGCTGCTCCTCCTGATTTTCGGACTCCCCAATGAGGCCTCCCAAAAGGTTGTCCATAGATGATTTACTGAACTTTTTCATATCTTGATGTTTTATACTTTATATATATAACGTGCGCACGCGCGTTTTATTATATTATTGAAATAAATAAATATTTAACTATTGAATGCCTAAGGCTTCAAGCAACTCGCCGGTAAAGGTGGTATAGTCCTCTGCTCCGTTGCTCTTGGGGGCATAGCTGACAATGTCAATACGCTCCAGTGGGGCTTCGGCCAGACTGACATTCTTACGGATCCTGGTCTTGAAGACCTTGCCGCCCAGCTTCTCACGCAAACCGGACTCGATATTGCTGCTGAGACGGGTATTCTCCCAGCGGGTCAGCAGAACACCGGTGATATGGGCAGAGGGGTTCAGGCGGTTATGTACAACCTCAACGAAATTCTTCATCTGGGTGAATCCCTCCATGGGAAGAGCCTCGGCAACCAACGGGACAATAATCTCGTTGGAGACAGTGAGTGCATTAAGGAGCATAAGGGTAAGCTTCGGAGGACAGTCGATAAGGATGAAGTCGTAGGACTCCTTCAGGACCGACAACTTATCCTTTAGGATCTGCTCACGGGAGATAGCAGAGGCAAGTACAATGTCTATCATGTCAAGCTCCTTGGAACCGGGGACAAGATGGAGATTGGGACGTACCTCAATGACTGGAAGGGGAGCGTCGGTAGTAAGGGAGAAATAGATGGTCTCACTGGGCATACCCTTGTACAGACTCTTCGTGAGGTGGGTCTGGGCATCCATGTCGATAAGCAGCACCTTGTAACCTTTACCTGCGAGAATGGATCCTACACTGGCAGTGGAGGTGGTCTTGCCAACACCGCCCTTGTTGTTCGCGAAAGAAATAATCTTTGTTTCCATAACTATTGAACTATTTAATTATTAAAATAAATATGTATTTTATTATTTTATGCTGCAAATTTATAACTATTTTCTTAAATAACCAAATAATTATTGAAAAAAGTGCGAAAATATTTGGTAGTTTCAATTATTTTTTGTAATTTTGCCCTCAGAAACAAGGATATCAAGGCTTGTACCAGGAGATCATAGCAAGGAATAGGGTTTTTCCTCTCTCATTATAGGGATATTCCCTTCCTCTATCCAGATAAAATGAGTAAATTTGCAATAGATAAAGAATAATATAAGTAACATTTAAAAATTAAAATTATGAAGAAGCTTATGATTTCACTCGTCGTTTTGATGGCAGCCATCAACGTCAACGCACAGCAGGTAACAGTCCAGGAGCCGGAGTTCATTAACTCTTACTGCATCCTGACAAGTGACTCGACCTTTGCCACTCTTCCCAAGGAGTCCGGCACCCTCGGCAAACATGAGAACAAGGCTAAGAAATGGGGTAAGCTGCTCGGTGGTGCGGCCAGTGTCATCGGAGCTGGTGGTATGATCGGGGCAGCGACGGCAGGGTCTGTCGGTGGAGTAATCAACGGTGTACGTGTCGCCACGACGGCTGGCAGCGTGGCAAGTGCCGCAGGAACAGTGAGCGGACTGGCTGGTTCTTCCGGTATGGATATTGTGTTCAAGGGTAAGAATTCTACATATCAGATAGAGGGAGGGCAGAGCGTGCGCCTGCTGATCAAGGGAGAGAATAACGATACCGACCCAATGGACAGCTACCGCATCGTACGCTTCAACACCTCGAAGAAGGAACGCCGCATCCAGTGGATAGAGTTCGAGTCTTCGCTGATAGGCACTGCTGAGACGAAGAAAGCAGGATATGTACAGTTTGAGGGGCATAAATACGGCAACCAGTCCTATCTGCTGACAATACCCGCATCAGAGATGGAGGAAGGCGAGTACGGCATCTTCTATATGTCCATCATCTCGGCAACGGCCATACCTGTAGGAACGTTCAGCGTAAAATAGGTGACTGCGCGATGTTAAATAGCGATGTGTAACTATTGTGTTCATTCTCATGGAAAATATTTCCCTTCTCTGTCAGGTAACCGATAATAGATTGTCTAACATCTTTAAAAACTACGATTATGGAGATCCTGTTCATCTTAGCACTTTGGTATTTCGTAGGCAAGGGTGCAATGAAGGCTTTCTGCCACACTGAGGACGGCTTCAGAAAGGACAGATAAGGCAAGACTTGCAGACTGTAAACTTGAATCGTTATAGAGTCAAGTCTGATAAGTGTGTGTTTAATATAAACTGCTTACATTATGACACCGGAAGAATATATTGAGAAATTGAAGGAGGCGCAGCGCACCCTCGACATGGTGAAGGAAGATCTTGACCGCGCCATCGATAAGATGCAGCGGCGTATCGAGACGGGTTACGAGAGTATGGAGCGGGAGAGCCGTTTGGCAACTCTGGCAGGACGTGAATACGTCAAGCTGGCCGACAGCACACTCCTGGAAGTAGGAACAGCTACAGTGGAATATTGATTATGTTAGGAGCAAGATTTACAGGGGAGATTTATGCCGACGGAAAACGTCTGACAGATCCCAACGGTTGGCTGACTGGTGTTGCTGGCAACAATAAGCGCCAAGTAATAAAATGGCTTAGTCATTATATTGAATCAACACTGGTCCCCAAGTGGATTGCAGAGCATAAAGTGGAGTTCCATATACTCGACAGAGAGACTGATGAGACAATTATTATATAAGGAATATAAAATAATGGAGGATTGACAGTGAAACAGTCTGAAAGTGAAGTGTACGAGCTGTTAGATACTTGTAACGAGAATATCAATAGCGGTGAGGTAAATGCTGCTGGCAGTTATGATGAAGGTGTACGTGATGCCCTTCTGTGGCTGTTGGAAGGAACTCCAAAGCCGGATGTTGGACGGGAACTTTAATACTTTATTATGGCTTTCAATATTGAATACAATCACAATCCGGATAAGGTTATCGTGTATGGTACGATGAATGCCTTTCCTGGTTATAAACAGATAATAGGAAGAGTGGACATCATCCGCAACGGAAAGAAGTACACTCTGGAGAGTTACACTCATCCCTTTATCGAGAAGAAGGATGGTAAGTGGTATAAGGAAGGTAAACTCGTAAATATGGACTAAGTATGAATGAGAAAATAACCAATATGACCATAGGCAACTGGTATCTCGTGAACGGGAAGCCTGTGAAGGTGACGGCTGAGAATATACAGTATGTAACCACGACACTCTGTCAGCCTATACTTCTGACAGATGAAATACTGGAAGATATCGGCTTTAAACAGATGGAGAATAGGAAAGAATACCATTACCTGAAATGCGAGGGCAGAGAATATCCGTTTCCGTTCTTCATCGAATACAATACATCCAACAGCACTCTATTCATCAACGATGGGATGATACCTAAGCCTATACGGTTCCTTCATGAGATACAGGATGCACTGAGACTGTGTAATATAGATAAGGATATAAACATCAAGGAATAGGCAATGGATAATATAAAGGCTGACAAACAGCAGTATCAATATACACTTACACCTGAGATGTGTGTGGAGCGTATGGAATCGTCCATAGCCCGGCTGAAGGAAGCTGAGCAACACCTCCAGGACGCTAAGGAACTGATGCAGAAACGACAGGAAACCGGCTATGAACACTACGGAGACAAATATACCGACAGCATATGTCATGCCCTGGCAATCATCAAACAGGAGGATGTAAAACTCATGGAGATGCTGAAATGCCTCGTGGAATTTTGAGGAAGAACAGATCTGTCCTTAAACCCCTCATCAATGATGATGGGGTTTTTTATTTTATAATATAACAGATACTGAAAACGGGATGAATAAACACCCCGTACACATTATCTTACATATAAATGGTTCACTTTCCTTTTCCGTTGAGCACCAAAGGATTAGTTTTCGTGATATCTTGAATACTCTTAGAGTGGAGATAACGGCAGATCTTGGCAGAGTCGGCAGCAGTCTTACACTGACTAAAAAGTGAGTCATCCATTGCAGTACGAACCTTCATGCAGGCCTTGCCTGTCTGACAACAAGTGTCATTCTTTACCTTGTCCTTACTAACAAAGTCCTGTGCATACAGGCAAAACGACATCGCTGTGATAACGGATAAAATTAACGCTTTCTTCATAACCTTCTGTTTATGATGCAAAAATAGACATTTTATTCCATTCTACCAAAGGAAAATCCCTATTTCTTAACAGGAAATTCCCTATTGTTCGATTACATGCCTCTCTGAACAGTACGACTATGTTCTTCCTGTATTGCTTTCTCACTGAGGCTGTCAAAGTTCTCTGAAGCCAATCGTTCGGCAGGGTGGCGCCATTCACCATTAGCCTCCCTCTCTGCCTGTCTTTCTGCAGCCTTCTGTTTAGACATCTCCTGCTCCCACCACCTCCTAACCTCCTTATCGGAAGCATTAAAGTTAAGGTTCATGCGAAAATCACCCATAACAATGAGTCCTTTGGTGCCGTCATTCGTAAGTTGGCTTGTAGCGAGGGTATTATACTGCTCGTCCTGTAAGACAACCGTACTAACACCACGCTTCGGATCTTCTATATACAACATACGCCCGGACTCGTCAGCCATGATGGCCTTAACAATCTCCTCCTTAGTCGGATGCTGCGGGTCTTTTGGTGGATATTTAAAACTGACGCGGAGATTAAGATAGTAGTTGTCAATGATAATAGCATGAACACTGGCATCCTTGTTATTCTTACCTTCCTTGTTAATAATATCATAGGTGTCAAGGCCCGTAGCTTCATCCTCAATGGTCGGTGTTCTGCGCTCACCATCAATATCGACATACTCATTATCATCTTCTTCTGCATCAACACGCTGCACGTCAACCGGCTGCTCATCGAGTAACTTGTTAATAAAACGCTCTCTAAGACCATCATCCAAGGCAAGATACTTGGCATATTGCTCATCGGAAAGCAATGTGGCACGGACTTCCTTTCCCATTACTATTTTTATTTGTTTTTCAACCTACATCCGGTAGTCTTGTACTCACTACAGAATAACCCATATTGCCCCCTGATAACTTTACCCTTGCCGCAAATGGGACATATGCCACCCTCTACGGCTGGTTTGTCAGAATACACAAGTGCAGGTCCATTGCCTTTCTTTGTAGTCTTACCACCAGAACTTTTCTTATAGGAAGATCCTGATGTCGAGGCGTCTTTCTGAGAGAATATACGTTTCCCTGAAGAATCTGACTTCACGTTATTGATTATACTTCTCAGTTGAATACCTAACTCTTCCATAAAGGCCTCCTTGGTATACGTTCCTCGCTCTATATCACGCAGCTTCTTTTCCCACTGACCAGTCAACTCGGGTGATTTCAACATCCGAGCCTCTATTATGCTTATCAGGTCACGGCCTGTCTGGGTACTGATAAGTTTCTTTCTGTCTCGCTTGATATATCCGCGCTTCAAAAGAGTCTCTATGATACCGGCACGACTGGACGGGCGACCGATGCCGTTCTCTTTCATGGCTTCCCTCAGTGTCTCATCATCCACAAACTTTCCTGCCGTTTCCATCGACTGTAACAGAGATGCTTCATTGTACCGGGCAGGGGGAGTGGTCATCTTTTCTTGGATAGATGGTGTATGCTGCCCACTCTCTCTAACAGTGAACTGCGGCAACACACTGTTCTCTCCCGGATCTTTATCCTTGACTTCATCTTCTTCATCTTTCTGTACCTTAGCATATACTATACGCCAACCTTCATTGATAACAGTGCGGCCTGTAGCCTTGAAATCCACACCTCCTGCATTTGCCAATACAGTTGTCTGGTTATAATCAAAATTCGGATAGAACACACTGATGAATCTCCTGCATATAAGGTCATAGACCTTCCGTTCATAGTCATTGATGCTACTCAGGTTTCCAGTCTCTCCAGTGGGAATAATAGCATGGTGATCAGTGACTTTACTGTTATCAAAGACCTTTTTGCTCTTAACGAGCGGTCTGCCTGCCAAAATACTTGTGAGAGTTGAATAGTCCCTAAGACCTTTCAAAATGCCAGGACACTTGCTATACATATCGTCGGTGAGAAACTTCGTATCTACACGAGGGTATGTAGTCAGTTTCTTCTCATATAGGCTCTGAATGTTCTTCAGGGTCAGCTCTGCACTCATACCGTACTTACGGTTACAGTCAACCTGAAGGGCCGTCAGGTCATACAACTGTGGAGGTGCTTCACTGCCTCTTTTCTCCTTGATGTCGGTAACGATGAGCTTATTTCGTTTGGCTGCCTCCAGATAGTTGATGGCATCCGTCTTTTTCTCGAACTTTCCCTTGGTACAGGTAAAGACGGCATTACGGTACTTTGTGACAAGCACCCAATAGGGTTCTGGCTTAAAATGCTCGATCTGACTATCACGGTCAACAATCATCGCCAAGGTGGGGGTCTGAACACGTCCGATGGACAATACTTGTTTGTTGCCTCCATATTTCAGGGAATAGAGCCTGGTGGCGTTCATGCCTAACAGCCAGTCACCTTCGGCACGTGCCTGTCCGGCAGCATACAGGGTATCATAGTTCCTCTGGGGCTTAAGGTTCCTAAATCCCTCGCGGATGGACTCTTCTGTCAGTGACGAGATCCAGAGACGCTGCACGGGACATCTCACACCCGCAAGTTCCATGACCCAACGCTGGATAAGTTCTCCCTCCTGGCCTGCATCGCCGCAGTTGATGATGGAATCGGCTCTTTGATATAACTTCTCAATAATCTTGAACTGTTTCCTAATACCGGCATCACCGATAAGCTCTACCTCATAACGGGCAGGAGACATCGGAAGAACGTCAAGAGACCAAATCTTCCAGTTTGGATAGTAACTGTCCGGGGCTTTCAACTGACACAGATGTCCGAAAGTCCACGTTACCTGATAGCCGTGACCCTCCCAATAACCGTCATGACGGTCTGATGCACCGAGAACCCTGGCTATCTCCTGGGCAACACTCGGCTTCTCTGCAATACATACGATCATATTATAATATATGTTAGTTTCAAATAACAGCTACAAAGGAAAACAATAATCCGTTTATGAATGAAAAAAGGTTGGAAAAATCTCCCGATTTAACATATTTAGGACGGATTTCGTCTTAAATATGTTAAATCAAGACTTTTTGGGATTTTTTTTTGAGAAAGATTGCTTTTATGTTTTCCTTTGCAGCAACAAGAGGCGGTAAAAGTCTCAAAAACAAAAAAATTAAATTCAAATTAAAAAAGAAACAAAATGAAGGCAACATTGAACTTTACGGTTGAACTGGACGGCTACAATGCCTCCACAACCATGAACATGGAGAATGTGAAAGAGCAGTCTGAGCAGGCAATGCCATTACTGGCAGACCTGTTCTCAACCATCGAGAAGAGCATCAGCTACGGGCTGACGAAATACAGGGAGGGTCTTGTCGCTGCAGGCGTAATGCCAGAAGAGAAGGGACAAGACTCCCAGACATGACAAATAAGTAAGTGTTAGTAGTTTTTTCATAGACTTTAAGTTATTGGTTAAACATTTAAATTAATTATCACAAGAACGGGAGCCTTTGTGAAAATCCTCCCTCTCATCAATACTTACTTATCAGATTTCAATATGGCAAAAAGATTTTTCTTCATATCCTTCCTGATGACAGCCACAGCATTGACGGCGGCTGCCCAACTTCCAGAGGCAGGAAAGAAAAACAAGGTGGTGACAAACACCTTCATGGAGAACTGGACGGCATCCTTCGGCATAGAGAGGATGTCCTTCTACTCCTCCACTGAACCTGATGGATTGTCAAGAAATCCTTTTTCGGACTTCCGCTCTGCTTATGGCGCTACGGCATCCATCGGAAAATGGTTCTCCCCGGAGGTCGGCCTGAGACTGAAAGGCAACGGCTATTGGGGTAAGCGTATCGTCGGCAGTAACAGCGCAGAAAACGATATCAGATTCTTCTATATTCAGACACAGGCAATGGTGAATATCACAAACCTGGCTTATGGCTATAACCCGAAACGGATATATAACTTCATCCCGTTCGTCGGAGCAGGCTTCATGCGAAACTGCACGAATAACGACAATTCTATAGGAGCATCGATAGGCATATCAAACAGCTTCAGGCTGACAGGCCAGTTGCGTCTGCACCTTGACCTTTCCGCAGGCTTCGCAGGAAATAGTCAGGATAATCCGAACTCCAACCTGGGCAAATACAAGTGGATAGGAGCAGAACTCGGACTGACATTCAACCTCGGAAAGACAAGCTGGGACAAATCGGTCGTCAAGCGTGAGGCTCCTATATATATATATGATGAATATGTATCTCTCACAGACCGTAAGCGGGCAAACTCGCTGACAGACCGTATCGTAGTGGAAGGTGATGACATTCCTGCAGGAATGATACTCATTCCAAGGGGACACCTCCGCATGGGTATAGAAAAGAAAGATACGCTATGGGGGAGCACGACACCTGTTCGTGACATCAGCGTGGATGACTTCTGGATGGACCGGACGGAGGTGACAAACAGACAATATAGGGAGTTTGTCCAGAGCGTGCTGGACTCCATCGTGGCACAGCGCATGAAGAATCCGCTATACCTTGATGACTATCAGAAAGCCAAGGCCAGCCTGTTCCGGCTGAACCCTGCAACAGGGAAATATGACCTTGACACAAGACAGCTGAACTACCGCTATGAAGTTTATGACTATACACAGGCTGCACTGCGTAAGCACCGTAAGGACCCGAAGGAACGTGTGCTGAACACGGACATCACAGGTGTTGAAGAGGAAATCCTCATCTCGAAAGATACTGCATATATCGATGGATGGGGTAATATACACCGTGAGAGTATCACAAGACCGCTGAGCGGACCGTATGACTTCCTCAACACCTATATCGTCAATGTCTATCCCGACACGACATGCTGGGTAAACGACTTCCCGAATGCAGACAATGAGATGTACCTCCGTTTCTACTGGTCACGCAACGAATATGATGACTACCCAGTAGTCGGTGTGACATGGGAACAGGCTAATGCCTACTGTGCATGGCGCACGGAGATGATGAGAAAAGAAAAGGGCGACGATACGGTTGAACAGTCTTTCCGTCTGCCGACAGAGGCAGAATGGGAATATGCAGCACGTGGACGCTATCAGAATGAGTTCCCATGGGCAAGGGAGTTCAAAGGAAAAGGTTGCTATTTCGCCAACTATATGTCCGACGAGGGTGACCTGACGAAAGACGGTAACATCATCACTTCGCGCGTCGGTGTCTATGACCCGAACAGCAACGGCTTGTATGATATGGCCGGGAATGTGGCAGAGTGGACTTCAACAGCCTACAGTGAGGCGGGGGTTGAGATTATGAACGTCATCAACCCGCAGCTAAGGTATGATGCTGCTCCCGAAGATCCGTACCTGCTGAAGCGCAAGACAGTCAAAGGCGGCTCTTGGAAAGATCCTGAGAGTCATATACGCTCAGCATGGCGCACGGCAGAGTTCCAGAACCAGCCGCGCTCATACATAGGCTTCCGCTGTGTGAGAAGCCTGGCAGCCAAGGTAAGCGAGAGGGCTGTGGCCGTTCCGTCACAGAGAACAAGGAAAAAATACTAAGGAACAGTTAATAAATAACATACAAGGTAATGGCTACATACAGTAAATTCAATATCATCTATCAGCTCCAGAAATGGATGGACAGCGTGGCAGGACAGACATTCCTGAACTACGCCTATTCCTGGGGTGCCTCCATCGTCATCCTCGGAACACTCTTCAAGCTGACACATCTTCCCATGGCAAACTTCTTCCTTTTCCTCGGAATGGGTACAGAGGTGTTCGTGTTTTTTATCTCTGCCTTCGACCGTCCGTTTGACAAGACCACCGACGGTATGGAACTGGAACATGAGTCTCAGCAGCAGGGTGGCGTATATAGTGGTAAGACCAGCCGGACGGCTCCCGGAAATACCTATGATAACGGTCTGTTGGAGTTGCTGAACACCCGTCTCTCTGAGATTGAGAAGATGAACAAGCGTCTGCCTGACGGTCAGGAGACCGACCAGATCCATGAGGTGCTGGTTTCTATCCATCAGAACTATCAGCAGCAGTTCCTGAAGCTGTCATCACAACTCGTAAGCATCGACAAGATGGATGAGAAACTGAAAATACAGAATGCCTATCTCGGTGAACTAAACAAGGTATACGCCAAGATGATCGAGGCGGTAGGCGGACGTACCGCCATTCTCACGGATGAGTCAGAAGATAATAAACAAGTATCATAAAGCTGTTATACTGTAACAAATATGGCAATCAAGAAAAGACCAGTATCGCCGCGCCAGAAGATGATCAATCTGATGTACGTCGTCCTAATGGCAATGCTTGCGCTGAACGTCTCGTCGGAAGTGCTGGAGAGCTTCACGCTCGTAGAGGAGAGCATCCGACGTACGGCTACGAACACGGCAAGGCAGAACGGTTATGTGTATGGCAGCCTGGAGGAGATGATGGCCGTCAATCCTGTCAAGGCAGGAAAATGGTACAAAAAAGCACAGGAGGTACGCAACAGCAGTGACTCCCTGTATAACTATATCTCAGACCTGAAAAAAGAGATAGCCTTGGAATGCGGCATGGTGAAACAGTCCGCAGAAATTTCACTGGGCATCCTGAAAAACAGGGAAGACCTCGAAGCAGCAAGCCAGGTCATGCTCGCTCCTAATACGGGAAAGGGAAAAGATCTGTACAATGCCATCAGCGCATACCGCCAGAAGATGATAGGGTATGTAAACGACCCCATCAGGAAGAATGTCATAGCCGACTGCCTTACGACGGAGGTAGAAGCAAATGGCAAGAGCTGGCAGGAATATATGTTCGAGTCCATGCCAGCAGCAGCGGCTATAACAATGCTGTCAAAGATACAGGCAGACATCCGCTATGCGGAAGGGGAGGTCGTTAACAGCCTTGCAGAGAATATCGACAAGGAGGATATCAGGGTGAACAGCCTGAGCGCATTCGTCATCCCGGAATCCAAGACTGTCATCAGGGGAAATAAACTGTCGGCACGTATCGTAATGGCTGCAGTCGACACCACACAGATCCCCGAGCTGTATATCAACAGCGAGAAGACCGCCATAAATAACAGTATCTATGAGACGGTATGTAACAAGACAGGAAACTTCACACTTAAAGGATGGCTCCAGATATCTGACAGCCGGGGGGATATACTTAAAAGGGAGTTCTCACAGGACTACACGGTCATAGAACCGATGGGCGTAGCATCGGCAGAACTGATGAACGTTCTCTATGCAGGCTATGACAACCCCATCAGCGTCAGTGTCCCCGGCGTACCCCTGTCAGAGGTAACAGCCACCATGGACGGCGGTACACTTACAAATAGTGGTGCAGGTAAATATATTGCCAGACCGTCAAAGGTGGGACATGACTGCAAAGTGAACATCTATGCCAGACATGCAGGAAGACAGCAGCTGATGGGACAAAAGACCTTCAAGGTAAGAAGACTCCCAGAGCCGACACCCTATATCGCCATAAGTGACGAAAAAGGTAACAGTGACCGCTTTAAGGGTGGGGCAGTGGCCAAAAGCACACTGCTGAACAGCGGAGGCCTGCGGGCAGCCGTAGATGACGGAATACTGGATGTTCCCTTCAGGGTTGTATCATTCGAGACGGTCATGTTCGACAATATGGGTAATGCCGTTCCTGTACCGTCTGACGGTGCAGACTTCTCCACAAGACAGAAAGAAACTATCAGACGAGTCAGACATAACGGAAGGTTCTATGTTTCACGGATCGTTGCCGTCGGACCTGATGGTACACAGAGAAGACTTACAAACTCAATGGAGATTATAGTCAGATAATAAAGTATGCTATAAAACAAGGTTATTATGAGAAAAATTCTACCCCTCCTAATTGCGGTACTGCTGCAGACATCATGTAAAGAGACTAAGCAGGAAACACCTCTCGCTACAGGTAACTGCATGTCTGATATTGATGTGTTTACAGAAGTAGAGGAAATCATTGCTGACTCTTCATTAATGAATGCCGACGGAGAAAAGTCATGGGCAAAGGAAGGAAACTTTATCCGCGTGAAGGACGGGAAGAAATTCTATCTCCGTAAAGAGACGGACAAAGAAATACTCTATGTGAAGACCTATAGATACGAAAAGGATTCATTAACGACAAAGAAATAACTATATTATGAGACGACTTCTGCAAACTATGATGATCATTCCGCTTGCTGCTTCGGTGAATGCCCAGAGCAGCTTCCCCACATGTCTTCCGGTGGAAGAATATAATATAGAGTGGGAGCGGGACGTATATCGTATCATCGACTTGAACGACAATAACAACGCAGGACTCGGGGCAAGCAACATCCCGAACCTGTTCACGATACTCTTTGAAATGGCTATAGAAGGGGATGTGCCAATCTATGAACATGTCCTGAATGGAAACGAAACATTCTCGGAAAAAGAGAAAACGGATATCAAGGATGTCCTTGAAAGCCAGGAGATACCCTACCGGGAAGAGAACGGTAAACTTCTGGTGGAGGAAGAGGACATCCCTACGACTGAGGTGAAGATGTATTACCTGAAGGAGTCTGTCTACTATGACGGGACAAACGGCACGTTCCGTAAAAGGGTGAAGGCAATATGCCCCGTCCTCACGAGGACAGACGATTTCAACGAGGACTTGAAATATCCTCTGTTCTGGGTACTGTATGAGGATGCGGAGCCGTTCCTGAAGAACTTCTATATCCACACCACCAACTATAACAAGAGAGCACGGATGTCTGTATCAGAATACCTTGCCAATAACCTCTATAAAGGCGAGATATACAAGGTGTTCAATGCACAGGGACTCACACTGTCACAATACTGTGAGTCGGACTCTCTGATGGAGGTTGAGCGGAAAAAGATAGAAAGGGAGATATCTACGGTACGCAGCAACACATATATCATCCCCGAAGAGGAGGTGAAGGAGAACCCGAACAAGAAAGTCATTAACCGCCCCAAACGCTTGCGCCTGTTCAGAAGGGCTAAGCAGAAGGACATAAAATAAATTTCTATGAGACAAATCTTCAAGACAGTCATGCTTGCCGCCTGTGTAGCCCTTCTGTTGCCACTGACAGCAGACGGACAGGTGAGATACAAGCTGAACAAAGAGAAAATTACAGTCCAGCTCCACACTAACGGATTGTACGACCTCGCCCTGTGCCCCAACATCGGACTGGAACTTCAGACAGACCTCGGCATCGCCTGGCAGTGTGACTATATCGGTGCCTGGTGGTCAAACAACTCAAAACACCGCTATTGGCAGAACTATGCCTTTCAGACGGAACTGCGTTACTATCTCGGAAACGACAATCAGGATGCACCTTTTTTCGGGCATCACGTCGGTGTGTACGGCCAGCTGGCTACATACGATTTTGAATTCGGTGGTACTGGCTATCAGTGTAACAGGCTCGATAATTCCTGGGGAGTGGGTATAGCCTACGGGTATTTAGTTCCATTATCTCCAAACTTCTCAGTTGACTTTACCATCGGCCTGGGATATTTCCATAGCAAATATACGCAGTATGTCCCGAATAACGACTGGTATAAGGCTACAGACTGGAAGAAGATGAATTGGTTTGGCCCAACACGTATGGAGGTCACTTTCGTATGGAACATCAACAATAAAAATGTGTTACATTAATAATATACCACTATGAGGAGATATAATGGTTTACATCATATAATCGTGGGGTTGGCGATATTAACCTCCGCAGCTTTCTCTGCTTGTGAATATAAAGATCTCGATGTCATTGCATCCCCCAAGACCGTTCCGGTAAGGATTCATTTCGATTGGAGCAAGGTGGACTCTATCCCCACACAGATGAGGGTGGGACTGTACCAACTGCAAGACACCAAATCTACTGGCTCTTACACTTGGTTGGAGGTCGGCAATCAAGACATTACTGTTAACGCTCCTGTCGGTGACTGGAGGATGACCGCTTGGAACCGTGACGTGACGCATATCGTATATGACCATTTCGGTTGGCGTGACTCGCTGAATGTCACTTCCACGAACACCTTCACCAACTTCAACAGTCGATTCCTGAGTCATATACTTGATAGCATCTTTCCGGGTGATGTATTTAAAGACTATCCTGACTATATGGTGCATGACAACAGTGAGTTCGTTTCCATCCGCGAGGATGTGGCCAATCAGGTCATCAACGTTTGCCCGGATTCGATGGTTATCACTGTCAACGTCACGGCACATGGTATCAAAGGCTTGGAAATGGTAAAGCTCACTCGTGGCGCTCTGTCAAACGTCGCTGGCAAGCGGTATATTGCTTATGACAACAAGGTTACTGAGCCGGTGACTGTCATCTTTGACGCAAAGTCTCACCCGAACGACTCAACAGTGACGGCTAAGTTCTGGGTGTTCGGACTGGAGCCGGAAGAATTAAAAGGAATAAATCATCATGCGGCTCTTTTCTTCTGGACAGGACGCGGACAGACATTCGTGGACGTGGATGTCACGGACATCATACACGCCGCACTCAAAGAAGGGTCTGAGGTCAATATAGACCTGTTCCTGGACATTGATCTACATGACTTACTGCCCGTTTCAGGATTCAACGTGGAGATAGACCAATGGGATAATGAGTTTAAGCCAATAGGCTTCTGATAATAAAGAATGAGTTTTTTCTCAGTATAATTCACTTAAGTTTAATTTTTAAATTTTTACAACTATGAACAAAAAGTTTATTGTAATGGCTGCTTTCGCAGCAATGTTCTCAATCAGCTTCACAAGCTGCAGCAACAACGACGATGACCTGGCTGGTGCTGGTTCTGCTCAGATCGAAGCAAAGAAGGCTATCACCTTCGACGGTTATCTGAACAACATTCCTACTACCCGTGGCTACGCTGCCGCTGCTACAGACATCCAGTCGGATGGTATCTCTGTATGGGCCTTCGACGCTACCAAGGAGACCGCTATCACAGCAGCTGCTGATTTCTTCATGGGTGCTCCGAACACTGGATTAGCCCATGCTTGGGATGATGCCAACAACTACTACAAGGCAGCAGCCGACTATTTCTGGCCTGAGTATGCTCTGAACTTCGTGGCTCTGACTCCACAGTCTGGTGGCGGAATCGGTACAATCACCTGTAGCCAGGCCGCTAAGGATGGTGATGACCTCCAGAAGCCTGTTATGACCGTTGCTATCGACGTTCCTCAGACAACTGGAGATGCAACTTCTTACGATGATAAAGGGCAGAAGGATATCATGATTGCCTCTATCGAGAATCAGGCTGCTCCTTCAGGATTCGCTCCTGCTCCTCTGACCTTCAAGCACGCCCTGTCACAGATTGTCTTCAAGGGTGGTGTTGATGCTCAGACTACCATCCACAAGGCTGTTGTGAAGAGTATCAAGCTGGTTAACGTTGCTTCTAATGGTGTCATCACTTACACTGCTGCTACTGATGGCTTTGCATCTGGTACTCCCGGAACACAGAACAAGGAGTATGCTGCCAACATCGTCAACACTGATGTAACAGCCAAGATCGGTAATGCTGATGCCAACGATGACGAGACTCCTAATGCCATCACTGGACAGGATGACAACGCTACTGGACGTGACTATCAGCTGATGATCATGCCTCAGACTTCTGTAACCTGCGAAGGTGTTACTGGTGCAGAGAATCTTTCTCAGCTCGTTGCTCCTACCGCTGGTACTTATCTGCTCGTGAACGCTACACTGTTTGCTAACGGCAACAATGCCAACGCTGTTCTCGAGAACACTACCAACGTTTACATTCCTCTGGAGGAGACAACTTGGGCACCTGGTTACAAGTACACTTACATCCTTAAGTTCGGTGACAACCTGCTGCATCCGATAACTTTTACGGCTTCTGTAGCAGAATGGACTGACGCAAGCAAGAATGTCGAGTTCTAATCCTGCTGAAGATGTAATGATCCTTTAACCGCCAGGGACTTCCTTGTTATCCTGATCCTTGGCGGTTCCCTCTCTAAGACGGTGGGCTGACGGTAACCAGCCCGTTGCCCCCGCCTTTTTCCTTTATCAGTTCAATTTTCCCCTTCATGATAGGAGGATAATATATTTGCAATATGAATATACAAAATGTTCAGATAGTAATCGACTTACTGCCAAAAGAATTTGATTCTCATACCTTTATTAGGAAATTCATGGAAAAATTTCCTGCTGAATATGGTGAGTTGCTAAAAACTCATAATAATGTCAATACCGCCCATGCGGAAATTGGCAAGTTCCTTCTCAATAACTCTGATGACTACTCCAAACAACTGGAGATTAAACAAATAGGTGTTGTTGAAAGCCTTAATGTCTTTCTTAATATGTCACCTAATGCCTTATGGCACGTAATTTAGAAACAACTTTAAAACGCTATATATATGAACAGATTGATTAATTCTCTTCTGGTGACGGCTGGTATTCTGATGCTCCCCTCGATGATGGGCTGTACGGAGGATGTCGATTCGTCCATGGGTGGGGAGCAAGGGAAAGATCGTATTTCTTTCTTAGTTGACGACATTGAGGATATTCCTGCTACCACAAGGGGTACTCAGGCTACCGTGTCGTCTCTTGACGCTGGCTTTGGCGTCAGCTGCTCGGTTTATCCATCTGCAGGGGCTTACACCAGTAATCCCTGCGGATCGTTCTTCTACAAACTTCAGGTGTTCCCTGGTGTCTCTACAAACTATTACTGGCCTGTATCGGGATATATGGCTTTCTACGCCTACTATCCTTACGGTAGCAGTGCCTTTACGGTGCAGTCGGCAGAAGATAGCAACGGAGTACCTACATACGCCTATACTGTCCCGGAGTCTGTCGCCTCTCAGGTGGACGTGATGACTGGACAGGTCACAGACAGGCTTTCAAGTAACCATGCTGCTGTGGCTCTCTTTTTCGCTCACCGCTGCACGGACATCCGCTTTACGGCTTATAACCAACAGTCGGACGCATTGACTGTGAAGTCCATTGCTATCTACGGTGTAAAATACGCTGGTACTTACACAAGCGGCACTTCATGGTCGCTGTCGGGTAGCGTCAACAGCAGCTCTTCCCATCCGTTCCTGCTTTCGCTCAATACGGCTGTCGCTTCCAAGGCAACTGTTGACCTGACGGGTACTACCAACCACTTTATCATGCTTCCTCAGACCGTGGCCAACGGCACGGACTTCCTCGTCATAAAGACTCAGGAGGATGGTGAGGAACGTACTTACACCTATACCCTTAATGAGGACTACGAGTTGATTATGGGTAAGTCGGTCACTTTCCAGCTTACTCTCGGTAATGGTACGCTTACCGTCAATCCGGTTTCTGTTGTCGATTGGGAACCAATCTCTACTGTCACTAACGGTTTCTCCGTCACTGACTGGCAGGCTCAGTAATTTAGAAAATAATACAAAACATCAATATAAAGACTTATGAAACGAGTGATTTCTATTCTTCTGATGATGATACCGCTAATGGTTTTCGGACAAAAAGATGTTACAACTTTTTTAGGAATACCTGTTGACGGTAAGAAAGCAAACTTTATTCAATGTTTGAAAAAGAAAGGTTTTGTATTGGATTACCATTCGGATAATGGCACTTTATACGGGAAATTTAATGGTAACGACGTTGTTGTATACATTCAAACCAATAATGATAAAGTGTGTAGAATTATTGTGTCTGATAAGAATGAAACAAGAAACGAAACTGATATAAAAATAAGGTTTAATAAATTAATTCATCAATTTCAAAACAATGACAAGTATGCAGAATATCCACTTCCAAACGAAGAAATTTCGGAAGATACGGATCTCTCATATGAAATATCAGTAAAAAATAAGAGGTTTCAGGCGGAATTTTACCAAAGAGCTTTAGAGGTTGATTCTGTAGATAGTGAAAAATTAAGTGATATTCAAAAAAGGATAGAAGAAGCACAATCTACAAAAAAGACAACGGCTGCATTGGAAATTTTCGGAGAACTTGATTCTTTCTATAGAAAATATCTGAAGAATAAACTTGTTTGGTTTATGATAAACGAAAACTATGGCAGATATTCTATAAGTATTTTCTACGAAAACGGCTACAACATGGCTAACGGTGAAGACCTATAAACGCACCTCTGTTTATTGTAAAAGATAATTTTTAATATATATTTGATTATGAAGACAAAGTTTTTCCTTTTCGCAGGTATGCTGTCGGTTCTCACACTGACATCCTGCTCTGAGTATCTGGAAGATGGTACTCCATCTTCGCCTCAGTCTCTTAACATTGAGGTTTCAGATGCTAATCTCGACGGCAAGGCTACTACCCGTGCTGCCTACTCTGGCTATACTACAACCTTTGAGAGTGGTGACAAGATTGGTCTTTATGTTACTAAGGGTTCGCGCGTCATCGTGGCTAACGCATGCTACACCTATGACGGCTCGGCATGGTCTACGTCCTCTGCTGTCGAATACAACAGCGGATATTCCTACTACGCTTACTATCCTTATGTGGCATCTCCCTATACGCCGGACTTCACACAGTCTACTGTTGACGATAAGTTCGATAATTTCCTGACAGATACCAGTGACAAGTTCCATAAGGCTGACCAGTCCACTAAGGCAAACTACCAGGCTTCCGACCTGATGATTGCTCAGGGTGCTGATGCGGGTTCTAACACCGTCTCGTTCGCTATGCTTCATAAGAAGGGCCTGGCAGTGTTCGACGGTGAGGGTGCTGCTGATGCTACCTTTACGGGCAACATCCCATATCTGATGAGTACCACAAAGTACTTCTTGATGAAGCCTTCTACTTCTACGTCGTTTACTGATGATGACGGTACTTACAGCCTTTCGGCTTCTTCCGGCAAGTACGTCACTCATAACATTGCTGAGTCTTACAGTACGTTCACTCTTTCTGTCACTGGCCCTGCTGCTTACACCTATGCAGGTGGTAGCAACAGCTATTCTGTGACATCTTACAAGTCTAACAGTGCTGGTACCAAGCACAAGGCTGCTGCATGGACGGCAACTTATTCTACTGATGGCGGCTCGTCATTCTCTTCTACCAAGCCGTCTTGGCTGACTACTTTCACGGCCTCCGGCGACGGCAGCACGACGGCAACTAATTATACCGCAACCATCAGCGCACAGTCTTCATCTTCTGGCTCTGGTGTTACTGCTTCTTCGGTTCTCGCAAGTGCTGCAGAGGTCTCAGACTATGACCTTTCACTGCATACCGTCGCTGGTGCTGATTGCTCAATGACCACAGCCAACTGCTATCTCGTTCATGCACCAGGCACTTACAAACTTCCACTGGTATATGGTAACGCCATCAAGAACGGGTCTACGAACACAACGGCATTCTATCCTAACGTATCTTCGAATGCTCTCGCACGTTTCATCAACCATGCCGGTACAGGTATTACCGACCCTTGGCTGAAGAATAACAGTGCCACACCTACATCTGCTAATGTTGTCTGGTCTGATGTCGCCTCTCTGGTCACTTCTCCGGCTATCAGTGGTGACTATCTTACCTTTACTGTTCCTGCTGCTTCTATAGCAGAAGGTAATGCCGTTATCGCTGTTAAAAACAGCGGTGGCACTATCGTCTGGTCATGGCATATTTGGGTGACTCCTGAGACGTTCAGTAATACTACGTCTGTTGCTACAGGTTCACACACCTATACGGTTACTCCTGTCAACCTCGGATGGGTGAACACTGGAAATATCTCGTGGACTGGTTACGATGGACGCTCATGTATCATCAAGATTTCACAGGCTGGAGGACAGGAACGGACGTTCACAATCACTCAGAGTCCATCGAAGACGGTTACTGAGTCTAAGACAGGATATCAGCCATATTATCAGTGGGGACGAAAGGATCCTTTCACTCCTAATGCAAGTAACACGGGTGGAAATACTGACCATTCGGTATCTGGGACAGCTTGGTCATATTCTCAGAATAACTCCGCTACTATCGGTACGAATATCCAGAATCCTACTGTACATTATTACAATAACAGTACCTACGGCCCTGTAAGTACCACTTATTATAATATGTGGGATGCTCAGAATACAACTACAGGTAACGTTACCTCGGCTACCAAGAAAACCATTTATGACCCATGTCCTCCTGGTTTCTGTGTGCCTACTGGTAACTTGTGGTATTACTTCGGTAATGGTGGTAACCGTACCATGTCTACCTTTGATTCTACAAACAAGGGTGCTACTTGGAACACGGGTATCACTGGCGATGCCCTCTGGTTCCCCGCGTCCGGTTATCGCTACACCAGCAGTGGTTCGCTCAGCAATGTTGGCGGCAGCGGCTACTCTTGGTCCGCGTCGCCCTACAGCACCTACAGCGGTCGCTATCTGTACTTCAATTCGGGCAACTGGGGCTGGAGCAACAACTATCGGGCTTACGGCTTCCCCGTGCGGCCCGTCGCTGAAGAATAAATTAAAATTTACTCTTTTTCCATGCGGCTGGCCCTTAAAAGGCCAGTCGCTTCAATCTCGGCGAAGCCGAGTCGCGAAGCATTGGTGGAATATTAGTAAATAGTATGAGAAAACAATAAATTAACAAAAATTAACGGGGGGGGGGTAAACGCTTACGCATTATTTTGTAATTTTGCAGGCTGATTTCAAATATCCCCTTTAAAACAGTTTTTTATGACTTTCAAGGAAAGAATAGATAACGAAAAAGACAACCTGACAAAGATAGTCCTCTATAATGACAGGGGACTCTTCTTTAACCTGGTCGAGCGGTCTGCCTATGCCTTCTGCACAAGGATCAAGCCGTTCAAGGTGCATGTCAAGACCGTCAAGGCATCTTGATGCCCCCTTTGTCAGTATCGGTGTCCCCGTTGATAAGGTTGATGAATACCTCAGCAACCTGACTGTCACCAAAGATGACAGCGGTAATGTAATAGCTCTGCTCACAGAGCCTGTTGATGAAAATGCTTTCCAGGCATGGAAAAAGCATATCATCGAACAAAAGAAAATAGAGGCTGCTGCCAAGGCTACACAGTCCACTATTCCTGACGGCTCTGTTCATGCGGATGCTCCTGAAATTTCACAAAATGGGAATCAGAATAATGATGTCGCCGCCATACGTGAATGCCTGCAAGATATCAGACAGCTCAATCTCGCTTCCATGACTCCCATGGAGGCGATGCTCTATCTGAACACCCTGCAAAACAAAGTAAAGGACATTAATATATAGGTATGGCAGAAACGACAAAGCCTGTAAGGCAGAAGCGTGATTGGAACGCGGAGGGCAGTCTGCCGTACGACAAGATCCCGGCTTTCAAAGCTGCCTTCGACTTCTACAAGGAATGTCAGTTCCGCTTCCGTAATGTCCCTGTCGATGCAAAACCTGTTGCCAGGGAGGTGAAGGCAAAAGTGATGCGGGTCATGGTGCTGATAGCCCATGCACGGCTGAATATCAGGGTACGTGAATCCTTGCAGGAAGCCGTATTCTTATCTATAGAGGCGCAGATAACGCTCCGTGTGTTGGTAGAGACCAACGCCCTCACCAAGAAAGACTTCGCTCATATCTCTGGGTTCTCTGACAACCTTGTCAGGCAGATGGTGGGGTGGAGTACCAGCGAAGAGAAAAAGGCATCACAGTCACCAGACCTGTTCGCCTCACAAATATAGTTCTTTGACAATACAGGAAGAGTCCCGAATGGCCTTGGGAGAGATTGCAGCGGGCCACGATGCCCGTACAGAGTTCCCGCAAATTCAGTGGCCTACCTCTTAGGGTAAAACCTATTGGGTTATGACATACCAGTCTGGGGTTCCCGTCAGGGATAGATCATCATGGTACTACGTACCACGGTGGTTTGCGGTTTCGGTAAGTCCATCCCGCGACCCATTCATTCAAAAGGCCACAGATTCCCCGCGTCCGGTTATCGCAACAACAGCAGTGGTTCGCTCAACAATGTTGGCAGCAACGGCTACTATTGGTCCGCGTCGCCCAACAGCACCAACAACGGTCACAATCTGAACTTCAATTCGAGCAACTGGAACTGGAACAACAACAATCGGGCTAACGGCTTCCCCGTGCGGCCCGTCGCTGAAGCATTTGCAGGCTGACGGACTCTTCCTTTCTTGCTGCCAAGGGTATATGCCTTCTTTTTCCATATTGTCATGACAATATCCAACGAGCAGATCCATGAAGATCTTTATCAAGGCTATTTTGACGCGCGTGAGCACAAGCGCAACACGCTTGCTGCATTGAATTTTGAGATTTTCTTTGAGCATCAGCTTGAAGATCTCTATACGGCACTCATCCATCGTACCTATCAGCCGCTGCCTGCCTACTGCTTCATCACCTTTGACCCTATACAGCGTGAGGTGTATGCCTCACAATTCCGCGACCGTGTGGTACAGCACATGCTGTTCAACTACCTCGCTCCGTTGTTTGAAAATCTCTTCATCTTCGACACCTATTCCTGCAGACAGGAAAAGGGTACGCTGTTCGGCGTAGAACGCTACCAGCATCATCTTCGTGCTGTTACCAATAACTTCACTCAGGAGGCGTGGGTGCTATACCTTGACCTCTCCGGCTACTTTATGTCGATAGACAAGCAGCTGGTCATCGACACCATTATGCGCGAGGTGTTTAAACACCTGGAGCATAAATCTCCAGACGGACGCAAATGGAAACAGCGCATTGATCCGTACTTCGTGGAATACCTGATGCACTGCCTGTTGGACAGGAATCCGTCTTTGGACTGCATAAGGATTGGACCTCTGTCTAACTGGGAGGGACTGCCTCACAGAAAATGCCTCGCTTACAGTCCTGACGGCAAGGGTATCGTCATTGGTGATATCACTTCGCAGCTATTCTCAAATGTGCTGCTCAATATCTATGACCAATGGGTCAAACGAATATTAAAAATCAAACACTATGGTCACTATGTCGATGACATGTTCCACATGCACCAGAGCAAGCAGTTCCTGCTCGATGCTATCCCACAAATCGAAGACTTCCTGGAGAATCACGTGCATGTCAAGGTCAACCACGACAAATGGCGTTTACTCTCCGCTTACAACGCCAACCAGTACCTCGGCGCATACATAAGGCCTTACTACCTCGTGCCGCGTCAGCGCACCATAGACAAGTTCTGCAGGGTCATGAGGGAGATTGAATACTTCCTGGTACTCAATGACCCCACTACTGATGAATTGCTGAACATCCGCGCACGTATCAATTCTTATTGCGGATTACTCTCGCATTATAAGTCTTTCAGACTACGTAAAAAGTATCTCGACCGTTCTGCGTTCTACTTTTACTTCACTTTCGACCGAGGCTTTTCCAAGGCTATCCTCCGTCCTCAGTTCGGAGGAAAACCAGTACCATACGAATGGTACGACCCACCTTTATTCATAAGGCACGCCAATTCGGCACCTCTTCCTAAAGGCTGGTTCAAGCACGCCAAGCCGCCTATCGATCTCCCTATCGAGGAACGCAACGCCCTCCAGTTCCTTGCCGATAACTACAAGATATAAACAGTTACATGTAAGGAAAATCAACTATTAAATAACCTTAATATTTTACTTATATGTAAACACTATGGTCTTTTTTTGATTATCTTTGCACCAAAAATTACAAGATTATGGCAACAGCAAGAATAGGATCTGTAACTCAGACTGACAATGTAGGTATCTTTTCTATCATCTTTGATGGCAGCAATCTAAATGAGTTTGACAGCTTCGTAGAGAAGTTCAAGAATGATGCTGACCTTCAGTCTGATTTGAATGTGGTGTTTAGCGTAATTGGCAAAATACTGCAAAACGGCGCACTTGAACGCTATTTCAGATACGAGGGAAAACCTGCGGACAACGTAGTGGCCATTCCTACATTCAAGACACGGTTGCGTCTGTACTGTCTCCGTATGTCGGACTCTATTCTGATTATCGGCAATGGAGGAAAGAAAGACTCCAGGACATATCAGGAGAGTGCAGAACTGAATGGTTACGTTATCAGCCTACAGAAGTTGGATAAGCTCATAAAACAGGGCATCAAAGACGGCAGTATCGTTATTGAGAAAACGGTGATGAAAATTGACGAAAACAAAACATTTGATTTATGATACAGTTCAAAGATACGGAAAAGATGCTACATGAAATGATAGCCCAGGTTCCTTCTGACATAAAGAAGCAATATGACTATTCCTTTGACTTGTCTGACAGAATTGACGAGCAGATGAAGTCACAGGGAATCTCCAGGCGGGAACTGGCAAGACGCACGGGGAAAAGGCCGTCAGAGATTACCAGATGGCTGTCGGGACAGCATAACTTTACTCTGGCAACCATCGCTAAACTCTCCGTGGCACTTGACCATGACTTTCTTAAAATCGTATAATTACGAAAATGATTATCTTTGAAGAAAAGAAAGAGGGATGTCACTATGTCTTGATACCAAGATCTTTCATACACTCCGTTTCAAGAACGAAATAGTCAAAGTCGGGATTAAGCTGCTTTAGTAAGCGCCCCATTCGGCGAAGCATCATCTTGTCGACCTTCTGGTCTTTCACTATATCGTAGTATTTCTGATAATATTCATCACGCTCCTCCCGTACGGAAGCAAGCATACCCTCTATCTGTGAATAGGTGTATTCCTGGTTCTTTGATTGCAATTTCTCTCTTAATAGGTCTGCATTTAAGTCACGCTCCTTCTGTGCCTCTTTCCTGAGCCTGCGGTCTGCCTGCCAGTTATAGTAGAACTTCTCGCTAAGGTTCAGCTCGGCATCCTTGTATTTTACCTTGTGCAGTTGCGGTGCCTGTTTTACTATAACATAGCTCTGCTTTACATAGCGGTATTCTTTCTGAATCCAGATAAGCCCAGCATACTCAGGAACCTCTTCCGGCTGGATCATTCCTTCAGGAACGGCATAATAGAAGTAATTTGGCTTACGGTTGTTGGCAATCAGGTCATAACTGTCTGGTCTGATCTGCGCCAGATATGCCTCCAATGAAGCGTAGTTCTTTTTGTTCCACTCGTAATGCTGATAACAGCTTGGCATATATTTCTCTTCGGCGGTCGGGCCCTGGAGAATGATATGCTTATCTTTCTTATGCTTGAAGTCGTTCTTGAAGTCCTGCCGGCTGATCTTGATCTCAAACTCATAGATATAGCCGGTCTTGGTCCAGATGAGCTTGTCGCTCTCCCATCCAAAGACATACAGGCCGTCTACGTTATACTTCCAAGAAGCGAAGAAATGATTCAGCCGCTGTTGAACCGACTGTTCGGTCGGCTCCTCCTTTATCGTCGGTCGAGATGTTCTCATTATACCCATGATTATAATCTTTTTGTTCTTGCTTCAGACTACATGACGGCGCATCAGGTAGGCTGCAACTAACATCAGCAACATCCAAACTGCCCACCTTACGTGCTGCATCAGATGTACCCGCCTGTGACATTTCTCACATAACGTTATCAGATTATAGTCTGGATATTGCCAAGGCTGACGACCATAGATATAGTGCCTGTGGTGGACGTTAAGCCTGCCTTTCGCACCGCACCGGCGGCAACGGAAGCCGTCACGGCGCATGATCTCCCTGCGCCGCTGGCTCCATCGCACGTCGTTAAGCATCTTCCTGTACTCACTCATCGGATGATGATGTCTTTTCAATATATCCGTTACTGATACAGTAGAACACCATCTTGAAAATAGCTTCTACCATAGACTCACCGTCAAACCGTAGTATCGGAACAGGTATGTTGTCATTGACATAATGACAATAACCTTTCCCTTCACGGATAAAAATAACTGGTATATAAGTATGACCGTCCTTCCTGATGTTTGGGAGAAGCCTGTACAATGCCTCTTGTGACCATGCCGGGGTAAGGGCATCAGGAGAGTGTTTCCTGGCCACGTCAATAAGGAAACTGTCTACAGTCATACGGTTAGCCTTGGCCTGGTCGTATGAAAGACTGTAAAACGAGGGTGGCTGCCCCTCGATACATATCCAACACATATCGGCGGTACTCAGATCAATACCGCACTCCTTTAAAAAAATTGACTGCTCAACAGTCGTACATAACTGTGCCATATTCATTAATTTATTTTTTGGTATTCATTGATAACATCGTTACTGATCTCGATAAGCTCTTCGGCGTAGATGATTAGCCAAGGGAGAATATTCGCTTTGCCTTTGTCTGTTTCATACATAACCTTCTTGTCACGACCCAGCATATTCAGAAAGTCAAGGAAGGTCTTTGCATTGGAAAGCAGCGTCTTAAACTCATTATAGACACGTTCCTTCTGACTGTCATCAATGCTTTCGACATATTCTGCAAGTTGGCTTGTATTACCGTACTTCATGAAGAATATCCACAACAGGAAAATATCACTTTCCTTCTGGAATTCCGTCTTGTACTCGTAGCCCTGCAGAAAGGCATTGTGACGGTTCAGGTATTTCAGGGAATGGATAATATCCTCCAACGGATCCGTCATTGCCTCATGGAAGATATCATAATCCATCGGAACGGGAGAAACTGTCGTTTCTGTTCCATCGCCATATAAAAAAGTCATAGTTTCCGGGATGTATTTACGGATGCTCTCCTTGAAATATATCTTCAGGTTAAAGAGCTGCTGAAGGCTATAAATATTCCTTAAGCATTTGTTTGCAATGAAAGTTGTACCAGAACCAGACTTATAGAAGTCCCCAAAATGAGAAATTGTACCTATCAGATACAGGTCACAAAAACCTATTGTTCTGACAATCATCTGACAACTCTTTTCCCAGTCAATGACTGGCTCTATACTTGCAAAGGTCTTGAATCCGAAGTCGTGAAGGGTTCTCATCAACTCAATACGCTCGACATTTGGACTGGCGTATGGTTCCCAATCGTCACAACCTGTAAGGGTAAAGCCAAAGGCAATAAGTCTTTTCTGCTCTGCCGTAAAACTGGCGATACGGTCGAAAACCTCCTTGGTCCAGGAAGCATTCTTGGTGAGAATACGGACAGGAACGCCTTTGCTGATGGCATACAAGGCCGTCGACAATGTCAGCTCACAGGCATCTGGACACATTGGGTCTGTGGAGAATGAATAGAAGATACCTGTATTCCGCAGATACTCCACATTCTTGTCTAACTCTCTGGTGAAAACAGTGTTGGCATATTCCTCACCTGACAGGTGACGGTATTTCTTGGGACGATTCTTTACCTTTGTAAACTCATCCTCCAACACGGCATGATCGACACCCATCACCTTTGCAGTAAGTCCTTTCCTGTTGTAGCAGTATTTACACTGATACGGACAGCCTCTATAGAAATTACAGCCTATGGCTGCATATTCCCTTGCAGCACCACCAGGGGTGTACAGGCATTTCCCGTCTAAAACTTTGTCTTTTTTGCTCATATGGATTTTTTCTTTGGGGGTTTAGAAAAACGGATTTTTCTCTTTCTCTCTATCTTTGTCAGGCAGGATATCCTCTGCATATGCCCATCGGTCGGCACGGGAGATCCTGACAAAGAAAGGCCAGGCCATCTTGCTGTTGGACGGGTTGGGGTAGATCTTGATACCCTTGAACGTTATAACTATCAGCTCACGGCCAGGCTGTGGCTGTTCATCAGACGGATGCCAGATATTATTGCGGGACCAGTCGGCACCTTCCAGGAAATTATCGGCAAAGACTGTCGAGATATCGTCATCTACACCATACTGAACTCTCTCACCGAAATTCACGGAGTCGGCGATAAGGCGTTTTCTTGTTTCTTCTGTCATAATGATAAATTTTGATTTGTAATACTATAGCGCAGTCAGCTCATCTGTATATGCCCAATGACTATAGCTGATTCCGGCCTTGTTCTTCTGATCTCTTAACCACATGTCTTCAACATTGAGATGAAAACGGATGGAACCGCTGACGACACGCCCGTCGGTGAACACCACGGAACGCTTGCGGTCAAACGACATCCCTATGGGATGCCAGAGGGTACTGCTGTCCTTCATCACTCCTTCACCTCCTCAATCTTATATTCATTGCTCTCCACCTCAAAGACACGGCGCGTGTTGACGGGGAACTTCACTTCATAGCATAACGGGGAGGTCTCATTAGCAGACCAATAGCCGAGAATGATACCTTCCTTGACTTCGATATTCTTGTATCGCTGCAGAGAGGTTACACGGACCTTGGTACCGGGAAGGAGTATCTTGTTGGACTCTTCATAGGTGTTCCGAAGCCTCTTTAACTGGGCATCGTACTTCGCTGTATCAAAGGGACGCTCCTCAGGGGAACAGGGGTCAAGGTCGAACTCTCCAAGTGTGTCGAGAATCCATTTCGGAGTGTACCACTCATCAGAGGATAATTCCGCGTTTCTTTGTTTTCTTGTGTCCATAATCATTCTGTTTGTTCTTTTTGGTTGTACAATCTGTACTGTAACTTGAAATTATTGCCGAAATACCGTGAGAAGACTGCCGAGATACGACGGATGTTTTCTGGACGTTCAAGGATGTCATACAAGCCGGTAGAGGGTATGGCAAGGGTAAGGATACCGTTGCCCGATCCTTCGGCAGGGGAAAAACTCTCAAAGGACATCTGGGCGAAGGTAGCGGCACAAACGTCGGCAGAGACGGACTGACAGAGATCGGCATGAGCTTGAAGCCATACCCGGCGATAATCCTTGACAGCCGTCGTAACGGGATTACCGCCCAAGATACCGCCCTTGCCCGGTTTAAGCTTGATGTTCAGCCAGTCGTTGAAATGACGCATCACGTCACTGAGATCCTGATGCATCTCGGTGCCTCGACACTTGCAGTCATTGGCAAAGGAACTCATCCACCCATTAATAGACTTGGAATCAAGGGCGAAGCGCTTCTGCATGCTGAGAAGCCAGTCACGGTCACTCGAGAGTTTCCTGAAGGCTTCCGTGACGGAAACACCTCCAACAGTCATCGGCTTTTTTTTGTCTTCCTCCTCACACACGCGCGTTGTTGACGATGACGATGAAGAAAAAAGGGATAATGACGAACGAAGTGAGTTATTATCATCTCCTTTTATTTCCTTTTGTGTACTATCCACGTTCTCTAACTGGGTTTCCACGTGGGGAAACTGCGTAACCGCGTGCGGTAACTCAATAAGGAGGTGCGGAAGGGACTCGGAAGCAATCCTCTTGTTACGACGTGTAACGGCGAAGTATCTCTTCTGAATACCACGGGAAGAAAGAACTCCTGCCGAGTCAAACAGTTTCTTGTCAAAGAAATCCCATCGGACCAAGCGGTTGACGATCTTCTCCAGTAATTCCTCGGAGACTCCTGGCAACACTTTGAGAAGCTTGATGCGTACACTATCCTTCCACTCTATGAAATAACCGTTGTGGTAAATCGCACAGAGCAGCTTTATTGCAGCAATCTCTCCTTTGAGTCCGAACTCCACGAAAACAGCTGATATCTTGTCGTCGTCGAAGAAGTCAACGTCAAAGGGAAAATAATCAAGCCCTTTCTTTTGTGGTCTTGCCATATGATAATTTTAAAATGGTTCTACAATCCGTCAGTAAGAACCGACATGGCGGCTCTCTGTGACCTGTAAAGCGAACAGCCGGCCTTGCGGCATCGCTCGAATTCCCTGGAGGCCTGCTCAACTCGTGTGGCAACAAATGCCGTGTCTCCCTTCAAAGGGCTGTCCTTCTCCTGAAGATAATTGAACAGGTATCTGCTGTAATAGGACAGAGTCCCACTCTCTGCATCACGGACTGTAGTCATACGCTGGCAGCAGAACCGGACGGGAGCGAGACTCCGTCATTATCGATAGCAGTGAACAGATCCTCCGAATACTCGAAGATGCCGTCGAAGAACAGGTACATCAGCTCAGGGATCATCTCATCCTCAGAATAGGAGAAGACATAGACCTTCTTGCCAAGGGCTTTCATGTAGCCCGCCTCAATATGGGAAGAGCGGTTGCATGGCAGCAGAAGAACACAGACATCTGATGATAGCATAGCCTTCACATGCTCCTCAAAACGTGCCCTGACAGAGTCATCCTTCAGGAACTCCTTCAAATCTTTGGGCAGGATGGTAGAACCTATCCTAAGACTGGTCCACACATTCTGCTCACTGCGGCCGTTAGGCTGACGGAAATCATAGACCTCATGACCACGGTTACGTAACTCACCGACAAAACTCTGCTGGAAAGGGTTGCTCCAGCTGCTTGATACATAAATCTTTGCCATAATAAAAAGGGTTTAGTTATTATTATTTATTCCCGGAACAGGATAGAATCCTTCCCGATTCTCATCACTACAGCCGGAGATCCAAGTATAACCCGGAGCCGACCTGTCTATTCTCTGGCCTTTAACGTACCTGCGGCAACGCTCACGCAAAGCACAGCCGATGCCGTCACAATAGGTAAATAGTTCTTCCATAATCATCAAGATTTAATTATTGAATTATTTTATTATTTAAGTATTTATTTATTTGATTATTCTGATATTGTGCAAACCGCTCCGGTCACACTCCTTCCTTTCTTCCGTAGTTTCAAGACCCCAGGACAGTTTCAGACAAGGCACAGAGAGATAGTCGGAACAACAAGATACGTTGATGTTGCCAATGTCAAACGCTGACTTGATGGATAAGAGGATATCCATCCCAATCTCAATGTCATCAAAGAAGAATATATTGACAACAGCATCATCATATCCTATGTCATAGCGGTTATACATCCCAAGGGTTACCTCAAAGTTCTCATAACCGTTAAGAGCAGGATTGTCATGAAGAATAAGCAGGATACGCTCCCTGATATGAACACATAAGGCCTGCTTCCACTGACTTACTTTTTCAAAGGAATCCCTAAGAAGATTGAGGTCTTCCACTACATGACCCCTCAGCTCGTTTAATTGATCGTACCTGTTCATATATTGAAAAGTTTTGGTTCTATGTCATAGTTATATATCATTACCTCCTGCTTACGCCTGGAGTGACCCTTGAAGTTTGCCACTCGCATAGGAAGGTCTTTGATGGTCATCATCCAACCGTTCCTGTCGACATACTGCTGTAGCATATCGCTATAGAAGTTGCACAACATAAACTTTCCTTTCAGGGTTGTCAGTTTTTCAAGCAGCTGCTCGAAATGTTCAAAAGTAAAACCATGGTAGTGTTTTTGTTCACAGCCGGGATATGGAGGATCAAGGAAGAAAAAGGTTTCTTCACGGTCTCGCTGATCAATGACTGTCATTGCGTCACGACAGGAGATTTGTACGTTCTTCAGTCTGGCATGGATCCAACAGGAGAACTCTTGTCTGTAATGTTCTAAGACGATACCTGAATGGGAACCGGCAGTGCCGTTATCCCATTTCCAACCGCCGGAAGGACTGCCAGAGAAAGACATGTTGGTGACAAGCCAGACAGCCCAGGCCAGCTCCACCTTGTTGCCGTAGCAACGGTCGGGATCAAGCCAAAAGCGATAAGCTGTCTTGTAATATCTCTCACTGTGGAGCGTATGCTGTACCCGTTCCATCAACTCAGCAAACATTTTTTCATCCTGGCAGACTTCATAGAAGGTTATCAGGCGGTCATTATTATCATTGATAACTTCTAAATAGCTCTTTCCTTTGGAAAAGAATATGGCACCTCCACCGAAATACGGTTCACAGTAGATACGGTGGGACGGTATCATCGGAAGAATGGTGCTCACAAGCTGCTGCTTGCCGCCGTAATAGGTGATAGGGGTTCTATTCATAGACTATATGTTGTTAGTATTTGAAATCAAGTTCAAGTTCCCTGACAGGCTCATGGTAGTCTCTGTGAGCGGAGAGAAATGCCTGCTCCAACGCTTGGCTGATTTTCCTGCGCTCATTGTCACTGACATGGTTCCTGTCTGCCTCCATGTTAGCAGACAAAGCCTTATGAAGGCTGCCAACGATACGCTTGTCATCAAGGAAGATGTAAAAAGTGGTGAATACCCTGTTATGAAAAGGAGCATCTGACATCTCCAGCTCTGTCTGATGGCGCTCATAGCAGATATCCAGCTGCTTCCTGAGCATCTTCCCGGAACGGGAGTTCTCCCATCCAGCCCCCTGCTCGTTCTCGAAGACAACGGCAATGGCCTCGCGCTTCTGAATCTTGTTGATCTTACTCCAGCCATAGTACACCTTCAGACAGGGCTTTTTATTTCTGTCTGTCTTGCCGTTTCTGGCTTCGAGCACCTTCAAATGGTCGTATGTTATCTGATTCATAGAGATGTTGTTAAAGCGTTATCAAATATGGTAAGCTGTACGGACTTTGGGAACACCAAGGTCTTTTGGTTCTTGTTCCTCTGCTGCCATGTACCACAAGACTCATCGGCTGCCACCGTTGTACGGTAGCCGGGAATATTCTCGGCCAGCCACTCTCTGTTACAACAGTGGACATCTTTGTCGTGTGGTGAATTGTAGGCATTCAGACAGTTGGCACAGATATGTTCCATAAGAATCTTATTTTATATGTTATACTACATCGGTCCGCAGGACTTGGTGAAAGCACCTGAAGGGAGTTGCCACTGCTGTTGCCGTGGAACTAATATAGGCGCAGAATACTCATAAGAGGTTGCCAGACGGCGCAGGTACGGCGTGATGGCGAGATACGGGCTTCCACTGCTGATAAGTGTCTTAAGGTCGGTATCACGCTTCATCGTATAACCGAAATCCTTCTCAAAGCGAATCAGACTGTCTGCCTGTCTCCGGCTGACACAAGCTGCAGATGCGAACTGGTCACAGTTACCGAACACACAGAACTTACAACTGCATCGCCCGAAGCCCATAAAGTAGCACGGATGGGGTCTGACACGGTATTTCTCCAACAGATCCCAGACCTGCTGCTCCTTCCAGTCACGGATAGGACGAAACCTGTCAATATATCTCGGATAACGGCCAGTGCGTAAATCAGCCCTGTCTGGTTCAAGAATGGCATATCCTGCGCGTTGCTTGCTTTCCTCACCTCTCTCGCCAGACAGCACGAGGGTGCGGACATTCTGAAATCGTTCCTGGTGCCTCAGAGCCGTTGCACAGACATCAATCTTCAGATAGGCACTGCACCATCTTACACTTAAATCCGGCGATGGCTGAGGAAACTTACGTCGAGTCGACGGCTTCCCCTTTGTGCCGCCCGTCTGCTGGACTGATCCGTCGGGCATCTCATAACAGACGGGAGCAGTCAGGCTGGCCTCACGCATCATCTCACGCTGAAATCCACCCTCTTTCCATTGGAAGAAAACAGGAACACCGAAAGCCTGGCCCAGTTTCCTGCAGTAGTCAGGGGTTACCTCCCAATCAAAGAGTGATTTTCCTCTGCCGTCAACATCCTGATGCCATAGTTCTATCTTATCCTTGCAAACACCGTTGTCAAGGAGAAACAGCAGAAGGGCGGTAGAATCCTTGCCACCGGAGAAACTGACAATATACTTGTCATAGCTGTATAGGTCGAAACGTCCTGTCATAAGCTAAATAACTACTTGTATTCCTAAACTGCAGAAACCTGTAAACACACTGGAACAGTTCAAATAAGGACATTCCTTGCACATTTCAGTGCTTTCGTCGGGGTAGGGACAGCCCATAGCCGCCAGATCCTTACGCTCAATACCGGGGAAAGGATCATCACCGTTGCTATTGATGCAATGTTGTGTAGCAGGGTCATCCGCTATCGCTTTGTCAGCACAATGGCTGCACAGCTCATGGCTGTCATCTGCCCACCAGCAGGTTCCATGATTTGGATGATAACAAGGGTCATGCTCTGTACAACCGCATATCTTACAAGTTCCGTAACTCATATTCCTAAATGTTTGTTTTATCGTATCAACTTGAATTCATAGGCATAGACATACGGGTTGGCATCCCAGCATGTCTGGCCGTCAATCTTCGGGGAGATATAGTTAATAAGTGCAGCAAACGCTCCTTGTGGGGTGTCCCAGAAAAAATCCCCTTTTTTGCCGTTCATTTCGTGACGGGACAATTTATAGCTGAGCTCTCTGTCGAAAGGGTAAACACTGTACCAGTAAATAAGCGGACCGTCGGCGAAGTCTTCGTCAATACCTTCCTTCAGGCAGTCTTCCTTACTGATATCCTGCAAGTGTTCAACGTTATAGTCCGTAATTTGTATCTGATGGGGCATAAGATCGGCACGGACAAACATCTTATTTTTCCATCCACGACTGTCAGACAGTGTTCCGATAGTTTCCTGAGTACGCCACAAAATACTATTATGCCACTCTGTAATGCCTATATCATCAATAATGTCTTTGTAAGACTGTGCGATGGCGACAGTTTCCTTAAGTATCGGAGCATGATCCATAATCCGCTCTTCAAGGGAACCTCCAAACATTCTCTGCTCCATCAGAGCCATCCGCAATATACCCGGCGGAACAACCCGTCTGGTCATCGTCTTCTGACCTGAAAGAACATAATGCTCTAAGCCAATCTTACTATCAAACATGATTTTCTTCATATAGCTATCTTCTTATAGTCCGACAATTTTTCTGCCAGGGCCTCGCAGAGTACCCTCGACATATTTACCTCCACGGCATTACCGATGAATTTCTTCTGCTCTGCCTGGGTGCCAATAAGAGTATAATCTTCAGGAAAACCCATGATACGTTTCAACTCCTGAATATTCAGCATGCGCATCTTGATATCGATGATTCCGTACATCGCCATGAATACCTTGATCTTACGGGTCATGGGACTGTCTTCCGCGAAGATTTCTATAGCCAACTCGCCCTGCTCAGTACTGATAAGATAGGGAGGCATCTTGTCCATCCTGGCTATCAAAGTGAACATAGGCTTTTCTATGCTCCCTCCATTACTCTGATACTGGGGATTCATCAAGAACTGCTCAGCACTGGCCATGCCTATCTGACCAACGGTGCAGATGGTTGGAGAAGGCTCTTCTACAGAACTGCCCCTGTTATTGAACCGACAGTTGGTAATCCAAGGCTGTACCGTCACTAAACGCTGCTTAGGGTTATTGACAATAGTCGGAGCGGCAGACTCAATGGAAGACGGGAAACCGTTGCCGTATTGGGAATCAAGAAACTGTTCCATAACAACACGGACCTTATTCAGTGGAACGTCCGGCAGCGGCTCGTTCAAGTCAACACTCACAAAAGCATGACGGCTACGTGTTGTAAGAGTGGTAGCTGGCCTGTCAATTGAATGGTTATGCTCTGCACCACTAAAATACTCTGATAGAAACCTTGCTGATACCATTGCATGATGATCCACACAGGTGACAGTTCCTGCAGGTTGCTCGACACTCTGGTTCTTACTCATAGGGTCACCACTGAACTGCTTACTGAGGAAGTTCAGCTTGACAAGACCCAAGCGGTTCTGGACGGCAACCGTAGGACACGGCTCATCGATGGACGGTGCATTATGATGGTTCTGCTGATTCATGGAATTGTATTTCAATATCCATGCCTCGTATTCCTTTTTTCCGCCTGCCACGAACTTGATAAGACCGGCATAGATGCGCTCCAGCGTCTTCTCGCAGAGTGGCTTCTTCTTTCCAAAGATACTCGTACCTTCATCGGAAAGATCCAGCACGTCACGGACGGCCTTCCATTTCTTATATTGATGAAACATACCTTCTTCATCACCATTCTTGGCATAGGTCTGGTGAGGGAAGATAATGGGTAATCCTGTCTTGGCAAACTGACCAAAGAACCGCTTACGACTGGTATACGCTCCGAAGTCGGCAGCGTTCAGCACCTTCCAGTCAAAGTCGTAGCCATAGCCTTTGACAGAATTAACCCATTTAATATAACAGCGTCCTTTATCCTTACTGATGGGCTTACCCTTCTCATCAAGGTCGCCCCAGCACATGAACTCCTCGACGTTCTCAATCTGGATATAGTCAGGATTGATAGCCTCTATGTAGCGAAATAAATGTTCTGCCAGCGTTCGACTGTCTGCATCACGAGGCTGACCACCCTTCGCCTTGCTGAAGTTGGTACACTCCAGACTGGCCCACAACACCACATAGGCATCAGGGTATTTCTCTTTCATCTTTTCCAGATGCTTCACAAGTGGGCTCAGCTCCAAGGTTCTGATGTCCTCTGTGAAATGGAGTGTATCAGGATGGTTGGCCTGGTGGGACTTGATGGCATTTGCATCATGGTTGACGCAAGCCACAACCTTGGCACACTTTTTACCAAATAGAAGTGCTTTCTCCACACCGGTGGAAGTGCCACCTGCGCCACAGAACAGATCGATATAAAGTAGTTTAATGTTATTCATTGATTGTATCTTGTATTTTATCCGGCTTAAAAGAATAGGCATGGAGCGTACCGCCTCCCTGTCGCCAGGAGAAACCACCATTCCATAGATGCACCACTTCCGCATCATCTGGAATCCTCGCTACCAGTTCCTTAAACTTCTTGCCTGTCATTATTATTACTTTTATTTGTATTCCCATCGGGAATCGAACCCGAATCTACGGCTTAGGAGGCCGTCGTTCTATCCATTGAACTATGAGAACTCTTTGATTTCCTTACAAGGGAACGCGAGTTCCTCGCCACTCATGTAAGCTGTATGTACCTTACATCTTTGATGTCCTTGCAGGTGTAGCAAGCTGTTCAAGCTGTTTGTCGTTGCTGTATGTACCTTACATCTTTGATGTCCTTGCAGGCGGTACTTCATAAGTGATTTATAATCCCTACGTTAAGGCGGTACAGCCCGCCCAAATTCCCAGTTCCTTAATGTGGACTTTATTTTATCTTTTCTAATTCTTTAGCAGCTTTCATAATTTGCATAATCTGTTTATCTTGTTCAGGAAACAGTCCTAACATGGTCCTACTAATAGTGCGTTGAATCTTGTCGGACTTTCGTACCATATCAGAAGTGATATTATACTTCGCCTGAATCTCTTCAAGAGTCAATCGGCGTTCCTCCAAGGCTACACGTTGTTGCTCTAACTGTAACTTCATAAAATCCAACTTGGCCTTTTCCAAATTTGCCAAAGCATTTATCTTCTTCACCATCAACTCACCGCGACGAATATCAAGGTCTGTTTCAACCTTTTCAACCATCACTTTCTGCAACTCTGCTTGGAGACTGTCTAAATTCAATTTCTCTTTAATCATATTTTTTAATTTTATATTATTCTAAATGTGTTCACACCTCTTTTTAGTAATCGTTTAACTTTTCGTGGTTGTATGTCACCTACATTCTCAATGTGTTCACACCCATACAGGCCACGCGACTGTAGCGGTACCAGCTGTATGTTACCTACATTCTCAATGTGTTCACACCTCGAAAGTGACAACAAACTGACATTGTGAATATTTGGTGACTTCATGAGTGGATAATCCCTCACGATAAGGGTGTACAACCACCCCAAAATATAAATTATTCTTCATTCTCTTCTGGAATCTCTTTACCTACAACTTTTACATTAATCCCAACCATCTTGGCTTTATAGCTAATCATGGTTTTCAATCCATAGTAAGACCAGTTTCTCAGCAGGAAGGGTTCTCCTTTCTGATTATCTTCCTTGGCTTCTATCTCACGAGGCTCCTGATTTACCAATACAATAATACCGCAATGGTTCTTGATGGCTTTGTCTACAAGCATTCTCGAATAGGTGTGTAACTTGGTCTGAACATAGTTCTTTTCTTTCTCTTCAAAACGGGTCAGGGCTTGTAGCTTACGCTTACGTCCTTTGCCGCCTTTTGAATATCTACAGTTTACCTGACAGCGTTTCAGGGCTGCCTGGATCTGAACACGCTGATATAAAAACTCTTCTGCACTTCCAATTGATGACCACTTGACACCACTGTCATAGATATTCTTTGCCTGTACCTCATAGTTGTACTCTATAGGATGAGCCAAACCTAAATAACAATACATCATCTTTTTGGGGTTTAGTTCCACTTCCTTCTTGGCTATGTCAACACACAGATAAAGAAACAATTTATTTTTTTTCTTTCCTGTTTCCTTACTGGTCACCTTCTGAAAGGCAATGGATGAAGAACACAGCTTATACTCTCCACTGATACAGCGATCAATGATGGACTCGTTGTTACTTCTATCACGCCCTAACATACAAGCAAAGGGAATGCCGAACAAAGTAAAGTAGAAATGACCATCCTCATCCTTATGAATATTTGCTAAAGACTTAGCAGAAAATGGAATAGGAATAGTATTCTTATAACTACGTAAAGTTGCGTCACCCTTATTGATATCAATCACCGTTTCCTTGAAGGTCTTAGCAACAGATTGATTAAGACAACTGTAAATATCAGCGGGGACTTTTCCTTTAAGCATCGACGAGATAAGGCGATAGGTGGTGTTCTGTTCACTCATGCCAGGTCCCTTTTCCAAGATGTCAGACACGTTGAACTTTATCTTTTCCTTACCAGTCTTTTCATCAACAACCAAAAACCGTTCACGAACATCCTCTTGCAGATACATAAAATCTCTCACGTTCTGTTGTACGAACTTATGCGATACAATGAGATTAGCAGCTTTGCGAACTGCATCACGCCAACCAAAGACGGTATTCATAAACTCCTTCTTTAATTCTTTATCTGACTCACAGATATAGATTTCAATTTTCCTTGTAATTACCATAAACTTATATTTTACTGGATATACTTAAATTCATAGCTGTTACACTATTAGCAATCGACCGAGGAAACCACTGCCGTTGGATATACCTTCAATATTCATAGCTGTTACACTTCGAACAATCGAACCACTCTTCTTCGGAAAGTTGGATATACCTTCAATATTCATAGCTGTTACACTCCAGTTGGCATCGAAGTAATTCGCACGTAAGTTGGATATACCTTCAATATTCATAGCTGTTACACTATGAAAGAAGGAAATCCTTGAAGCAGAACCCCTTGAAGGATTTACGGAGTGATTACTTCCTCCGTATAAGGCTGTCCAACCAGCCCGTATATAATTTTTTCTATTCATATTCTTCTTTTTATTAGAAGGGAGGATTTTCACAAAGGCTCCCTCTTTCTTTTTTTATTAACTTAAATTATCGTAGAACAAAAACTATCTTACTTGTCCTTTACATATATATTCTCCAAGTTGTATCAGAACCCTCATGATGTAAAAGCCATGCTGACCGTAATGCGATGGCTTTAATCCATCCATAAGAGTCTTGAAAATATTCTGGTCATGGGAATATTCTTCAATGAGAAAACGCTTAAGCCATTGGCGGCTCTCCTCTGTATGCGGCAGCTTCAGTTCTCTCATCAGAAATACCGTGAACTCCATTTTCTTACTCGGATAAAGATACACACATTCACCCTTGGAACGGCTGTACCAGTCAAAGAGAAGATGTGCCTGGTTAGCCTGGCGATCTATAGCTATCTGGAAACATTCAATATCAAACCGCTGAGTTATTGATGGAATGATTTCCCTGATAGCATCTATTGTAACAGTATCATCGACAGAGAAAATAACCTCTCTTATATACTGCATGTTCGGACTCGGCAACAAGTCTTTATTCTCTATACCTTCAACACCTGCATTGTTCTTCTTGTTCTTCTCAATGATGATATCCAGCAGTTTCCTTTGGCGGTCTTCAAAAGACTCACCAATCCACAGCTCTTTATAGTCTGAGGAAGAAAGACTTCCTTTACAGACATTGAAGGTAATGACGGAGTTTGACTTCATTATTCTCATATCAATCAGCTTTTGATTTATTCTTATCGAAAAGGATCAGAAGCATTACAATGCTGCACACGGAAAGGATGATGGCAAGATTTGCCAGGCATATCATACCAAAAAACTCTATCAGGTCTCTCATAAGCGTAATAATTAAATTGGTTCATTATTTCTTAGCTCGTGTATTATAATACAAAGAACTATCAATAAAAGGACTGTTAATATGATAATCACCGTAGTCATTTTCACTTGTTGATTATTGCCATAATCCTGTTCTTGGACATGCAGACATTATTTGCTGTCTTCCGATCCAAATATACATTACCGCTGGCAAACCTTAATCTGTCAGACAGACTGCCAATCCATTCAGAAGACTGTACCAGGAATCCGTTACGCCCTATATCACTTCTGACATACCAGTAAGGGGTCTTCTTCTGGGGCAAGACAATCTCATTATATTGCCCGTTTTCATCCAGCAGATAATATGACTGCAGAAGTCCTTCAATAATCTTTAGTCTTCTCATATACTGAGTAATCTTTAAATGAAGCTCGTCAGCCTTCTCTTGGAGAACTGACACCTCATTAATGGAAACCTCAGATGTAGCAGCAGACTTCTTTGGCCGTCCGCATCTTTTAGCCGGCTTTATATTGTCTTTATTCTGCTTAACTGTCTTCATAACGCTTCATAATTATCATTTACATACTCTAAAAGACTCTTATAACCTGTAAACAGCTTACTTCCGTCAAGCACCTTATCACTAAACTTGTGCTTGATTGTCAGGTGTATGGTGCGACCATAAGTCGTATAGGGAAAATAGCAGGTGATATTTCGGTAATGTTCACATAACTTGATGACAGCAGGGAAGTTAGTAACAGATCCGACTAAAATGATATCACAGCAGGACAACTCTTTGATAGTACGGAAAGAAGTCATCTTCAAAAATGACAGATAATCCATGAAGTTGTCAAAGATACAACAGTCGGCAGACTTGTTGTCAGGAACCTTTGTCAGGTATACAATACCGTGTTCACCGATGGTGAGAGGTGACTGGGGTAGAAGAGATGCATAAAACTCCAGTCCTCCGTTTATATTGGTAATACCTATCCCGTCATAGAACTTGTTCAAGGACATTACCTCTACAGATAAAAGACCATCAGGTAACAGTGAACTGATATCTAACAAATTATACTTATTTAATGACGGAACATCAACAGATGATACTTTTAGGATAGACAAAGCGTCACGACGAACTTCCTCCGCTTTCCTAAGACTCTCTTTCAACGTTTTCTTATTTGCCATAGATCTCTTATTTATTTGTTAATGTATTCTTGATTAGTAGCTTCAAATCTTCTGCAGTATATCCAAGACGGAAATAGTCGCTTATGTCTTTTTCTTTCTTGGTGCCATTCAGAGGCAACTCCAGACGATAGACATTGTATTGCTCCTTGTACTGGTCAACCCTGAGACAGCTTTCCCGCTTTCCTGTAGCATCACTGTCATAAAGGAATATGATAGCCTTAAAGCGTCTTGCCAACTTTGATATTATATCTTCTGGTATGGAAGCAGACTCGCTATTGAAACTGACAGCCAAGAAACCGTGAGAGACAAGTGATAAGGTATCTTTTTCACCACCTGTAATAAATATCGTATCTCCATTTATGGGGAGCTGCTCCAATCCAAAAATATACGGATGGGGTAGATTGCCTCCGTAGAAAAACCGGGTGTCAGAGAATGGACGGTAGAACTTGGCACCTGAACCCTGATTGAATAGATAGGCAAACATGGGCTGGCTGGAGGTGGCATATATAACGAAGTCAGTACCGTCGTCACGTATAAAACGACACTGCCTGACATTACGGACATTATAACGCCTCAGATCAGACACCGTAATACCATACTCCTTCCAGTAGTCTATCAGATCAGGGGTGAAATCATCGTATACAGGCTTAAAGTCAACAACCCTGGACTTGGATTTGACAACGACTGCATGAACAAGCTTCTTCATCGGCTTGTAATCTGGAATCACCTTGAAGTTATCATCCAGAACACAAAGGTTTAACTCCCTGTCTATGATTGAAAGAACCTCACGGAAGTTCAGCTTGACATTCAGATGACAGATTTTTGCTACAAAGGAGAAACAGTCACAATGCCAGCGCGAATCACCGAAGTCATGGAAATGCCATCGCTTGGATCCGTCAGTATTCTCACACTCATATAGCTTGCAGGACGGCCTGGCATCATCATCCCTATAGGGGTTACAGAATAACCCCTTGGCACAATCCTTGCCCAGGTAATGCTTGAACACGTCCAATCCGTTGTTGGTCTTGTCAAGGATGCGGGTGGCTTCTTCGTTCTGCATGATAATGATTTCTAAACGAGCAGAGGCTCACATACCAGGTGAAGGTTGTCCTTCGTAACCTGAAGGTGACCCTTGAACTTCAAATAGGAAAGTCTCAGATAGTCGGTGGAAAGCATGTCGGCCTTACCAATGACGATATTACCGCCAGTGTCACTGACTGTATGGTTGCAGGTTAAGACAGACTTCTTGGTCTTGCTAAGCCTGTCAACTTCCTGCTGACAACCCCGTACAAACCGCTCCAACAGCTCATCGTTCTCAAAGGCATAACCCTTGGCCTTCCCGAACTCCGCACCTATCGGCTGGAGATACTTCGGGATGTTGGAACTTATAAAAACATAATCCACAACGTTTACCATAACATAGTCTTTATTCAGTAATTTGTAAGTAATGCAGATTTCACATAGAGAACCTTGCTGTTGGCAGACTCACCTTTTACCCTTGGAAAACGGTGACCTATACGCTGCATATGCCCTTTGCTTATCCGGAGGATCTTCGCGGCCTCTTCGGTAGTGACCATTTCCGGAGTGTCATTGCCGAGATTCATGTCCCGCTTCAGGATCTTCACCATCTGGTGCGCTATGGCATCAATACTGGCCTTGTCAAGTGTTACCTCCATAATTATTTTCTGCTAATAATAAATGATTCACCATTACCGTGAGGCTCTATGAAGAAACTCTCACCGTTTCTGTTAAGTCGGCTTATTGCAGCCTGGACGGAATTTAAACGCGCAAACTCCCGACAACTGAACTCAGCCGAATGACCGGGAGGAATCAGAAGAAGCGTGGCAGGAATACTCACCTTCTTGATAGGCTTGATTTCAACTAACTTACTTTCCATCGTAAAACTTTCTTAAAACATTCTTTTTATAAAACTGTTCAAAATCTCCTTAAATCCTTGGTTATTTGAATAAAAATGAGTACCTTTGCACATTATGTGCATTGTTGTGACATCGCTAAAACGATGTTTTGACGCTGCAAATATAAAAAGAAACTTTTATAAAACTGTTATAAATGTGTTATTTTTAATTTTATTTAACTTTATGAGTGGAGCAGAACTTAAAAAGATTTTGGCCGCGAGGGGGATAATAAAAGCCAGTCTTGCAAGACAACTTAATATGCGGCCACAGGATTTGAACGCACGACTGAACGTCAAAAATTTGAAAGTCGATTTCTTAAGAGATGTGGAAAAAGCTGTCGGTTTTAAAATTGAAGAGACAGTCGGGGATAAACAAGATCAGGAATCTGTACCGTACTTTGTTCACAGAGACCTGATGACATTGTATAGGGAGGCAATTTCTAAAATAGAAGAACTGGAAGAGAAGAATATCCAGTTGGAAAAAGACAATGCTATTCTTAAATACAGACTGGACCAATATGTCCATATTGAAAAAGAAAAGAAGGCTGTAGGATAATACCCATTAGGTAAAGTATTCAGGATGAATAGCAAGATATATACTGTAGATGGAATCAAGAAGGAGTTGATCCAGAGTAAGATATGGAGAACTCCTATTACTATTTGTGGTACGCTCAGAATAATTCATAATAGATGGTGGATATATGGAGACTACAAATCCCAAATCGTTATCAGTCAAAAATGGGACTCAGAAGCAAGTCTCTTTGAAGACGGAGATGTAGTAAAATTAAAGGGCTACCTGAACTATAAGGGACAAAGACATGATGGAGATATTGAGTCCATCATCGAGGATATTGATTTCTCAGACAGTAAACTTATACTTAGCTTTTATCCTGTTGGTGGTGAAAAAATAAAAAAAGAAAGCGAAGAATCAAAACCGTTAACGCCAGAGGTGAAGAAGATAAAGAAGAAATTTGCTTTTCTCTTTATATGTGCTGTCATCGGGATTATACTACTGATTATATTCATCTTTTTAATAAGGTAGATAAATATGAAACAATCAACGATTATACTGGCTGTGCTGATATTTATAATCAATATACAGGTGAACGGCAAAGAAAAAAAGTCAAACCTGCCATACACGGAGAAATGTCAGCTTGATAGTATAGCTCCTTGTGGAATTAAACATATCACCCTGAAATGGAACAAGAGAGCTGGCTCTTATCGGATATGGGTTGATGGTTGGTGCTATATATACTTGCATCATACCGAAACTGACACTATAATGAATTATGTAAGGGGTCATAAAACCATAGAGGAGAAAAAGGCGTATATCAAAAAGTTCTTCGAGTCAAAGGGAATGAAGTTCGTTAACAACGACGTGAAGGTAGATGATGATAATACCAGGTGGTGGAAAATCGGTGGAGGTATGAAGGGAAGAACTACATCTTATGTAGAAAATCTCTCATATGAAGATGTTGCCCATCCTCTTTATGATATACATAAGGGAGGCAGCACGTTCTTATTCAATAAGGCTGACCTTACAGAATTTGTACTAAGCAAATGGAATATTGATATGTGTATGGTTTATAATAAGCCATATAACAGAGAATCTAAATATAAACCAACAATGCACGTTGTTATACACTTTAAAGGTCAATCTGATAAAGATTTATATATTACTAAATTATCGGGTGAAGGTGCTGCGGCACTTGGTAGTGTGATGTTAGGAGAGTATAGTATATTTGATAAAAAAGTATTTCTTGAATATTTCTTGGAAAATCTTAATGTTACAAATATAAACGAAACAAACTCTGGATGGAAATTGATGTCAGCTAAAAAACAAAGACAAATAGATCCAACAAACATAACCATCGTTGATGTGATAGATATAATTGCACCAGGTTATTTCTCAGATGATGAACTGGAAATTTGGGATGGTCTTCCAGAACCCGTTAAAAAAGGAATCTCTAAAATTGCTCTAAGCATAGGGGGTGGTCCGACAAATTTTGAAATGTTATCACCGGCACAGCAGGCAGTCATTCATGAATCACATAACGCAAAATAGAAATGGGAAAAGACAGATTATCCTACTATGAGCTTTACCTGAAGAAATACCTTCAGGACATCGGTCATCCCAAGAGTGACG
>ERZ842401.93-NODE-93-length-112780-cov-17.781610_pt1 | contig 112780 bp, 112 predicted proteins | sample MGYA00521270_ERZ842401 | MGnify/ENA primary metagenome ERZ842401 (study PRJEB31892, sample SAMEA3878208) | bioreactor metagenome | biome: Moose rumen | place: Sweden | collected 2011-10 | study: EMG produced TPA metagenomics assembly of the PRJEB12797 data set... | reverse complement strand
TATCAAAGTCCACCGGCAATTTCGGAATCCTGAGAAGTTCGCCGCCAGTCTCAAATATGTAAATTATCTCGTCAGCATAAAACATTCCAAGCGTCTGCATATACCCTTGTAAGGACTTGAAGCCGCCGACAAGATTGAATATAACCCTGTAGCCCTGTTCACGATAGCCCGGAAGACTCTGTGCGCACCATTCAATCAGGTTATTTGCCCCGATCCTGAATTCTTCAACGCTGCTGGTATTAAGATCGTCAATCTGTACAAGCTGCATGTTGATGTTGTGAGCCTGTCCCCAAGCCTGAATGATTTCTGCTGTCTTGCTTCCTTGAAAAGTATCAGTGTGAATCAAATAGTGAATGTTTTCATGATTTCCAGCCTCTTCAGCGTCAAATCTTTTCTCATGTGTATAAAAACTGATAAAGCCGTTTAATTCCGCCGAGAGTCTTTGTACGTCCTTTGGCTCTGAATCAACAAGCAATTTACTTTTTTCGTTCACTATATTGCTAATTATTGCAATATCTTCGAGATTGTATTCTGATTGTCTTTTGTTAGCGTTGCTTCGGAGAAATTTCACGTCGTCTTCGTGAGTTCCATTCGTTAAGATGCTTGTGCCGCATGTTGATACAGTAACAGTTTTCATTATTCTAACGTCTCCTTTCTGTTATACAGCCCCAGCCGGAACTGTTCTTTGAACCTAAACCGCAATCTATCGCAGCTTGTAAAAGCTCCTTGTTTCCTTCAAGCCTAAAATCTCCCCACCAGCCTTTGATCGGAAAAATTCCTCCTTTCTCGAACATTGATACACGTTCCCTGACTTTGCCAAGCGGTGTGATACTGAAATTCCAATTAGATACGCTTTCATTTGGGTGAAGTAACTTAAATTTTCGTAACAAATTTGTGTAAATGCTGCTCTGAAATTCTTCGTCCTCAGGTGAAAAATATTTTGTATAGTTTCGTCCGTTACGTTCAATTGTTTCGTAACAAGTTATTGGTGATAAAGTTGTGATTGTCATTTTGTCTGAAAATATCATGTGCCGTTCTGTCTTTACTTTGCTGCAAGTAACAGTGTTATTCCCGATTCGTAAAGTTCCTGCGCCCAAAGCTCCTCCCGAAAATCCTGCGGCCAGGTCATTTAATGGAGTCGATATTACGAGCGTAATAGGCAATGGAAAAATCACAGTCCCTTCTCCAAACTGCGGGCGTGAAGCAGCAATCGGCCAAGACATAGCGAACAGTTTCATCTTGCGTCCTTCCGAGTCAAAGCCTTCATCATGAAGAGTGCCGGCTAGTTTAGGAGGTAAAATCGAATACAACATTGACTGAAATAAATGTAAATTGGCAGACGGTAATCTTATTGAAGATTTATCGGACGACGTAAGTAACAACGTTATATGCATTATGACCACCCCATTGAACGTAATACTTTTTCGCAATAATATCACAGCATACTATCGACTTCCATAATAATTCATTTGCTATTTGAGTGAGTCAATTATGATAGTGTACAATATCAAGCACGGTAAACTATTTTGTATAGAAGGGTTGAACAATGGGAAGACAAATTTTCATGATATGCACTTCAGGTACATCAGCATTTACAGGGTTAGCGAGCGTCAAAGCGCTATTATCATTACCACAACCAATAACGGATCAGCAAATTATAAATGCAATTCTCGCATCTCCTCCGCAAGACTCAAGAGACTATAAAGAGAGAATGGCAGCTATCGACGTCATGAAATCTCCCTCAACAAACACTCACGCAGATTTTGGAGCGTCCTACAAATTCCCAAGTGCTGAACTTCAGACGATATTGAGGTGGTTGAGAGAGTCGCCCGACGTTGACGAGTTACGAGTCACTTTGCTTCCGTCTCAAGATCCGAAATCCATACTCACAGCCAACGTGACAGCCGTATGTCTACAAATTTTACAGCCGCTTTTCCAAAACGTTAAATTAATTTTCAGCCGCAACAATCCCGGAATTATTCCATTAAAAATTGAAGTAGATACCCGCCAAGAATTTTTGTCATCAATCGCAAATCTATATCAAGAGCTGGATACGTTAATAGCGAGCAAATCTCCTAATGAGGACGTGATAATTTGTTCGACAGGTGGCTATAAAGCTGTATCGGGTTTCGCTATGGTTTACGCTCAACTGCATTCACTCCCCTGTCTGTATTCTTTTGAGATGTCTCCTGCAGCTTATGAAGTTATGAGTATGCCGCTTGGTTATGCTTATTCAATGCTCGACGAAGAGATTAACATGTTGAAGGCCGTTTATAGAAACACGAACATTGATAAATCTTCATTGCCTCAATGGGTGAAGGACTCGGAATTATTTGCGGCTACTTTCCTTAAAAGCTATGAACAGGCGCGCGAGAAACCTTATGGTACTGGCGAGGAGTTATTTAGAAGGCTTCGTAAATGTAAGAACGGGAATGAATGGGCGGATTATTTTCAGGAGCTTTTAGTCAGCAAGTGGTCAGAATTATGGCAAGGAGATCAGATCCCCGAAACAGTAGAGCATAGTCGCAGGCATTCTAAACGTTTAATGGAGTTAGCCGCGAATTTATTCAGGTGTGCAGGCGATAAAATTTCACGAATAGGCTTCAACGATGAAGACCCAAGGCCGCTAGCTTTATTGATAGCGTCGATTTACTTGCATGATATTGGACACACCGCGCTTTCTTATCCTGTGATAGTTAATGATAATGAAATTGATAACGAAAACTTATTCCCACTTGGATTATTCCCTTCTGCTGTCCGTGAACTTCATCATTTATTAACAGGAGCATTATTAACAGGAAGTCCAGCAAGATATTTCATGAGCGATAAATACCCGGATAAAGCAAAATTGCTTGAAGAGTGCGTGCCATTGATAGCAGCTCATCACAGGGGCTATACGTCATTGAAGGGTAACGCAGCGAAACTCGATAACAATGACAGAATCGCGAAGGCCGGAAATTTGTTACTTGGGGCTGAAAATTTTTCCGAAACTTTAAGGCCATTGGAGGAACGAGCAAAGGGAATTGATATTTCAGTAGAGATTCTATTGAACGTTACAGCGTTATTACGAGTCCTTGATGGTTGTGATGTTCAGGCGGATAGAGTCATAAGCAAACACTATCTTGACTACAGGAATCAAAGAAGCAACGACGAGGCAAGACTAATTCACGCGGAATTACTCTCTTGTATCAGGCAATTACCGTTGAATCTTCAGGAAGAAGCCAATTATTTACGTAACGACTTGGCCGAAAAAGAGATTAAAGACTGTTGCAAGCGAATTTACTCAAAAGTTTTTGACTCTCTTAACAATCTCAAAGAGCAATATAGCACATGGCGTAATGTTCAGAGTGAAGCTTTGCCGGAATTTATGGCGTTATCCCTGATAAATCGTCTTGCGTTCAAACTTGAGCAGCATATACACTTCAGAAAGCATCAGTGCGTGGGCTTCGTGTTACCTGTAATGGACAATGATAGAAAAGCGATCCGCGTACAAATATTTGTGAACGAGAAATCTGACACAATCAACGAAATTATTAACGACATTAATAAGGAATATAACGCTGTGAAAGATATATTAATTGATTTTCCTGCGTTTGAGGCGAGGTGCTAAATGACTACGAACGATATTATTAATCATGTACGAGAATGGCTTACAGGTACTGACGTAGAAGTAAATTTAATTTCGACGACTGGGACTGAAAACGAGCTTATCAGACTAGAATTATACGGTGGCCCGGTTAAGGAATTAGCAGAATATTATGGGAATGACGGTCAGTTGATATTGAATTGGATACTGCCGAACTTCAAAGACAATGGCTGTGTTATACGAGATTTCCAGAGTGGCGAAATTTATTCATCGGGATATATTTATCGCAGGCCAGAATTTGACAAGGACAAGCGCGAGAAAAATATCAAGCCCTTGAGATTATGCCCTGATCTTGATAAAGGTGAAGTTTACCCAGCGTGGTATAACGATATTAAGCTCAAATGGAAACGTTTTGCACGCAGCATAACTAGCAGGAAATGTAACCTGAATAATTTTGTGCGTCTTGAGGCAGGGTTGAATGCGTTTTACACGAGTTCTTCAGCAAGGCAATCAGCGCGCTTCACGAAAGAGCTTGGAGAACATGAGAATCAATTATTGAGGCTTGAGAATAAGCGGCAAGTTCTGATTAATTGGCCGTGTGAGACTCTTGGACGCTTGAGAATCCCTCATGCTTCACACGTAAATAAGCTGTGTCCGTTTGAAACACCTGAATCAAAATTGACGGGCTTGCAATTAAATTTGGCGGCTGATGCTGAACCCGATGAAGGCAAAATAAATCCCGGCGACGAATTATTATCAATAGCTGTAGGGTTAATTCCTTATCCTAATCATACTGACGGGCCAAGGCTTATGATGGGCGGGAAAAACATGAAACAAGCTGAAGCTAATATAGTTGGGGCAGAAGAGCCGATTGTTCCAGGATATTACGAAGGAATTAAATCGCGTGAAATAAAATCTCTGCGTCCTCATTTGAAAAAGCAACGTTTCTTCCCGTACCTAGGATTAAACGCTCTCACAGTCATAATGCCTTATAACGGTTACACTTATGAAGATGGGCTTGTGATTTCTGAATCACTTGCTGAAAGACTCTGCATTAAAGAGGACATTTACAGACGGTCGAAAACTTTTGATGTAACGTTGAAGGACTCCGAACTTGTTGCGCTTGATATAGATATCGAGTCAGGAAATGACAGCATGAGCAAAATTTTCACGAGCATAGAAGGACGATACGTATACGGAGATGAATTGCCGAGACCTAGATTAAAGTTTTACTCAATCGATAATCCAGAGCAGGAAAAATCTTGGCACGAACGCTATGAACATCACGCGCCGGGAAACTTGACAGCTATAAGCATAAGCTACATTCTCAAAAAAGAGTCTGGAAGTGTTGTCAAAGGCACGAAATTTTACGAGGTCGAATTAACTATAAAGTGGGAATTTCTCGTTGAACGTCCTATGGGCTTAGGCGATAAACTCACCGGGCGCAATGGCAATAAAGGTGTAGTAACCAAAATTCTTCCTGATGAAAAAATGCCGCATATTCACTTTGCTGATGAGATAAAACCGGCAGAGTTAATAATCTCTCCATTTTCGATAATTGGACGCAAAAATCTTGGGCAAATTTGGGAAATGACACACTCACTATTTATAAAGAAGGGCGGCGAAAAACTCAAAGCCTTAACTGACATTAACGATCTCGATATAAATAACATTCACATTGATGAAGTTCCGGAGATAAAAGACAGGTTGGGCGAATTTTTACAAGAGGCTGGCTGTAACGATTTCGGAACGTTTGAAGTAACCTGCGATGGAAAAACTTTTCAGGCATTCGCGGGGTGGCAATATTTCTGCCGTCTTCATCATCATGCTTTGAAAAAGTTACAGGCTCGTGGTACAAAAGCTCCTTATGATTCTGCGACTGGTCAACCTTTACGATGTGGGGCTCTCACTGGTCAACGAATGGGCGAAATGGAAAATTGGTCATTGCTTAGTCATGGTGCTGTTGATGTTTTAATGGAAATGCGCCGAACTCAAACGGGAAATTTTGCTAGGACTCGTGAATTATTCAAAAAAGTTTTGCGCTCTCTAGGGATAGTCATTAGTGAAGATATTGCAGGCCTTGATATCAACTCACGGTTTCATGATGATGACATTCTCGAAAGAAAAAATTTGCGCTCAGCTTTAACTTCAGATAGAGAACAAACTGCTTTTTGCGGGATTATCAACGATACAACATGCAAGGCCGAAACTGAAGGGATTTTGGCGAGATTGACGAACGAGAAATTAGCCAAGAAACTTGACGAGCTTATCAACAGCGAAATGTTCTTTAACGAGGACGGAAGCATACACATTGAGCCAGATATATTGCAGTACTCCGCGGATATGTCTTATGGTATTCAGGAAGCCGGGACAATCTCATTAAAGAAGCAGCCGTTGTTGAAGGATTTATTGCTGAAGTTCTGCATAGATCGCAACGACTTTAACAGAGCCCAAGCCTTGATAGCCTACAGAGACGGATTGATTAATCTTTTGTCGCACAAAACCGGAATACCACGCTATTACTTATCTGGAAGACGCTATAATCATTCAGGGCGCGCCGTAATTGTCCCTGAACCTTCGTTGAGAGTCGATAACGTATATTTGCCCGCGGCTATGTTGGTTGAGTTACTTGAAGGCTATGACAAAATTTATACTAACATGATTCCGGAAGCATTGAAGGACTTGGACTCTACCAGAAAAATTTTCAATGACTACTACACGCATAGAAACGAGGCTAGAAAACTTGCGAAAACGTTTGATGAATTTCTGTTGAGTGATGATGGCGAATTGTGGTGCTTTATGATTCGTCAACCCAGCTTGCATCGTCATAGCATTCAGGCTTTCAGGATACGTTGTTGGGAGTTTCCTGTTATTGGTCTTCCTCCGTTCGTTACACCTGGTTTCAACGCCGATTTTGACGGCGATACAATGGCCGTGTTTCTTCCCCCCTACAAGCACGCAAGCAACTTGAGCAAATTTTCTATCTTGAATGATCCCGGCATAGTTGGAAATGGAAAGAGTGCCTTTGCAGATTCACTTGATTTAGCTTTGGGGTACTGGAACATGAATCACTCAAAGCTTTCTGATTGTATGCGCGAGCTTCTCAAAAATACCCCTACCGAAAAATTAGCCGACGTCTTACAGGACTTGCAGGGGAAAATCACAAAAGCTTCATGTGGTGCAGCAACTTTAACGCCGCTTGAATTCAATCGGTCAATCGACTGCACAAATATAAATAAGTTAATCGAGTCAGGAGCAAAAGGAAGCCGTGAAGACTTCGATAAGATGACTGTTTCAATCGGTGAGATAAAAGACAACAAGATGAAGGACGAGGATAACTTACCGGACGACAAAAACATGGAAAGCGTCACAATAAACGGGAATTTCTGGGACGGCCTCAATGATGAAGAGTTATTCATATACAGTTATTCATCACGCTATTCAATGGCGCAAAAGAAACTTTCTGTAGCCGAAGCCGGTTATTTATCTCGTCAATTGGCTGAAAAACTTTACGAATATACCGTTAGTATTCACGATTGCGGGACAACTGAAGGGCTTGAAATTTCGTACTCTCATGAAGAAGATCGCCTCTTAATTAACGGGGAAATCTTACCAACTCTTGGGAGCATGAAGGACCTTGAACGCGTTTTATGGGGAAGAGTCTTAGTGGGCCAAGAACATTGTATTAACTACAACGAATTAGAATCTATACTGGCTTCTCTCAAGAAAGGCGAAAAATTTATCGTGCGTTCTCCGTTTTGTTGTCATGAACGTGAAAATGGTCATGTATGTGCTTTGTGTTATGGCGCTGATGTTGCAACCAGACCTTACGACAAGCCCGAACCTGTTTACGAAAATTTCGCGGCTGGATTAACTGCGGCTCAAGCTATAGGCGAACGGGGCACACAACTTGCTATGAAACGCTTTCACAACGTCGGAAGCAATTCAACAAGTCCGATACAGGCTATACGAAAATTACTAGTAAAAAGTGATGACGCTTCAATCGCCCAAATACTTAACGAAATTCTCACGATTGAGGCACACAAGGCTAACAAAGAACTTCCGCAATCATTGATACATTTTGAAATCGCAGCAGCTTACAAGAATCCCGAAGCCCTCAACGAAAATTATATCTCTCAAATAGCCGGTGAGAAAATTTCGCGACTGTTGATGAAAAAAACTGATGAAGTTTTCAAATTTCACGACAGCTTAACCACAATCAAGAGCCGTTTGTTATGGGAAGGAGGAGTAAATTAGCATGGAACTTAAACAACGACAACGAGCCAGCACAAAACATTCACTGCGTGAACAAATTCGTAACCGCGGATATTCTTACGTTGATGACAACACAGATATTGATGAAATCGAATTAACGCCGGAAGATTATGATGACGCACCGTATGAAGCTGATGATTTATCGGACTATGAAGAAAGTGAAGAACGTCAAGACGATATACACGTAGCAAAACGTTCAGGAGTCCAACCTATATGGCTGTTATATGAGGGACAAATTTTATGGGCGACCTCAAATTTTGGTACAAGGCTTGCTGAAAAAGAATACCTAAGGCGGCGTCTTCAGTTGCTGCTGAATTTTCTCAAAGGTCAATTTCCCGATAAGAGCTATGATGAGTTGCTGTTGAGTCTTCAAGGCTTCTTCGTCCGCGATAACGATAACGAGGAGGACTCCGCATATTGGCTCGAGTCGCTGAAGAACGTTGGAATTATTTACTGTGAAGGTCATATTCTCGCGCTAAAAAATTTCAGAGCCGGCAAAGGTGAAAGCAAGAGCAGGGGATTAGTAAGACTCCCAAAATATCTTGAGTATCTATGGTTGGAACGTGAACTCATGAAACCCGAAAACATTTCGGATAAGCCATTTTCATGGACAAATTGTCAACACTGGCTGCTTGATGGTCTAAAAAGTTTTTGCAAGGAGATTAACGAATTTTGCGCTACACTTGATAACCTCAAACACGATAAAAATACACATGGACTTGCCCTGAAACAGGTTAAATTTGGCTACATGAAATCAACATTACAACGCAAGAGGCTCAAGGAATGGGCACAATGGTGGGATAAGAAGGAGAGAAAATGACATACGATATTAATATTTGCTTTGCTTACAAGACTAAGAACGAAGCCGAACAAATAAAATTATGTAGGACTCTGCTTAATGAAGTTATTAAGCGACTAATGCAGCAAGGCAAAACAGAATTTGATTCACTAGGCAAAATTAAAGATGCCAATGATATTTACAACGCTGATTTCATAATTGGCAATTCTTCGCACCCCGACTTTCAGGTAAGTCATATAGATACAAATGAGCAAATCCTTGTGCGTCCTATTCCTGCGGTTGTATTGTTGAGCGATGATAACTGGGACAAAAACGTTAATGCAGTCTCAAGAAATCCTTTGTATGATGTTAGAGCAATATTCAGAGCCTCAAGACTTTTAAGAGAGTCTCCAGACTTGGAAGAGTTCGGGCAATTTTCGGAAGTTATCAAGAATTTGCTGCGTGATGTGCTGCGTAAACGAGGACTCAAGGAAGAAGATTTTTCAAAGCCTATAGACTGGAAAGTGAGTGTGAACGGCGATTGCGGGACTGAATTTATCAGTTTGTTCTCAACACCTTCAATGCAGAGAATGGCTAGGAAATACAAAGACGCGTTGTTATCTCTGGACGATCCTGTTTTGCGTAAACTTCGAGGCACTATACGAGAATCACTTGACTTAAAGAAACGCTGCATAGAGATAAAAAACTTTTTCTGGAAAAATATTCCTGATAACGTAAATTCTTATCGAGTTCCTTCCGTGTTACTTTTGGGAGAAACGGGCTGCGGAAAATCTTTGCTATCAAGTATAGCTGCTAGTGTCATTATGCCAGATAAAGAGCTGACCAAAATAAATATTTCCTCGTATAACAAAGAGTCGATTGATTTAATGCTATTTGGGGCTGAAAAAGGTTCATACACTGATTCCGATCGCGACAGAATGGGAGTATTTATTGGACATTGTGGTGAAGTTGTATTTCTTGATGAGATTGGGGATATGGATATTGAAACGCAGACGCATTTATTAACGTACATGGACAACGGTCAGGTAATGCCTCGTGGAATGACTAGCACAGTATGTTCGCCTTGTATCTTGATAGCTGCAACAAACAAAGACGTAAATAATGATTCAACTTTCCGCAAAGACATTCTGAATCGCTTTGAGCATGTGATAAAAATTCCACCGATACGAGAGAGAAAACAAGATATGCGACTGCTAATCAGCATGCTTTTACAGAACGACAAATTGAATCCGCTCATAACAGATATTCAACATAAAGTGCAGCGAATAAGCCTTGACGCAATAAAATATCTTGAGGATCGTGAATACTCTGGAAATTTCCGGGAGCTAAAGTTTCGTATAAGTCAAGCAGTAAATAACGCGTTCCTTGAAGGAAATTCATGCTTATGTCTACGACACTTTTTGTTAGCAAACGTTTAAGAGACAAGAAATGAGAGGGGCTCCCTCTCATAACTCGCTCGTCTATTTTCCTGATTTTCGACTTGAAACAACATCAAATATAACTGCAATTAAAAGCACTCCGCCTTTAACAACATACTGCCAAGAATCCGTTATGCCAATGATCGACATGCCCATGTTCAAGACACCAAGCAGCAATGCGCCGATTACAACTCCTCCAATCGTACCAACTCCACCATAAGCAGAAGCACCGCCTATAAAGCATGAAGCTATTGCGTCCATCTCAAAGGAGTTTCCTGTCTGTCCAGAAACAGAACCAACCCTTGCAAGACATAAAAGCCCGCATAATCCTGCTAGAAGCCCCATGTTAGCGTAGGCCATAAAATATACTTTGTTGGTGTTGATTCCGCTTAAACGTGTAGCCTTTTCGTTACCTCCAACTGCATAGAAATAACGCCCGAACGAAGTTTTTGACGTTATGAAATAGTACACGAGGCACACAGCAAGAACCCACACAAGCATTACAGATATTCCTTTATATTTACTGAGTTTATCGCAATACCATACGATCAAGGCACTTACTACCACGGCTTTTCCATAATCCATAAAGGCGTTGTTCTGTGGATAACCATTTTTCGCTTTGTTGGCTCTGGAACGGGCTATCATAACGAAAATTACGACTATAGCTATTGCGCCAACTACTAATGGCGACCATATATGCGGATTTGGAACAGGATTGGCACGTGTTGATATTACGTCGAGACCGGGAATATTAATGTAAGACGTGAATAAATTTGTGAATGCTTTATCTTTAATAGGAACTGTCTTACTATCGAGAATAAGCCTTCCAATTCCTCTGAACACGAACATTCCAGCAAGCGTGGTTATAAATGGAGGTATACGAACGTAACCGATCCAATAGCCCTGCCAAACACCGACAAGAAGTCCAACAACGAGGCATACTATTATAGTGATATAAGCGTTCCAGCCAAAATTAGTTACAAGTACTGCCGCAAGCCCTCCGGTTAAACATATTACAGAGCCTACAGAAAGATCGATGTTGCCGCCCGTCAAGATGCATAACAGCATACCGCAGGCCATAACCAGAACATATCCATTCTGCAAAAGCAAATTTGACATATTTTGAGCATAGAGCAGACGACCACCCGTTAAGAAACAGAACAGTATGAACACAGCAACAAGTGCAATGGTCATAGAATTTTTTGTAGCAAACTCTTTAATTTTTGCGGCGTTAGATTTATCAGCCATATAGAAATACACGCTCCTTTTGTTAAATTAGGCTATCTTCTGGCTATCTCTAAGAATGTATCCCATGATTATTTCTTGGGTTGCTTCTTTAGCGTTTAGTTCAGCCAGTATTTTCCCTTCATTCATTACGTAAATGCGATCACACATGCCCAACAGCTCCGGCATTTCAGACGAGATCATTATTACAGATTTTCCTTGCTCCACCATACCGTTAATAAGGCAATAAATATCGTACTTGGCTCCGACATCAATTCCTCGTGTTGGTTCATCAAGAATTAAAATATCAGGCTCTGTGAACATCCATTTGCCTAATAATGCTTTTTGCTGGTTTCCTCCGGACAGGTTTCCGACTTTTTGTTCGATAGACGGAGTTTTTGTGCCCATTTCGTCCTTCATTTTTTCGGCTACCAGACGTTCTTTGTCTTGATCTATTACTCCGTTGTTCGAAATTTTATCAAGCCTTGGAAGTGTAGTGTTCATTCGTATGCTTTCGTTCAGCAAAAGACCGTTAGTTTTGCGATCTTCTGTGACATATGCAAGCCCAGCATGTATAGCCATTTCCGGAGCTTTAAGCACTACTTCTTTTCCGTTCAACTTCAATGTACCGCTGATGCCTGTGCCATAACTCTTGCCGAAAATCGACATGGCAAGCTCTGTGCGTCCTGCGCCTTGGAGTCCCGAAAAGCCTATAACTTCGCCTTTGTGTACGTTGAAGGAAACGTTATCGACAACAGTTTTCTCAGGGTAAAGCGGGTGATGAACTGTCCAATTCTTAACTTCAAGTCCAACATCATTTTGAACATTATGAGTACGTTCAGGATATCGATCGTCCATAGGACGGCCAACCATGCCTTTAATGATTCTGTCCTCGCTAAGATCGTCTACACCTTTCGTGAGAGTCTCTATAGTGCTTCCATCACGGATTATCGTAACTTTATCAGCGCAATAGATTATCTCGTTGAGTTTGTGAGTGATTATTATCGAGGTCAAACCATGTTTCTTGAAGTCAATCAACAAATCCAGGAGCATTTTAGCTTCCTCATCGTTCAATGAAGAAGTAGGTTCGTCGAGAATTAAGAGCTTGACGTTCTTTGAGAATGCCTTAGCTATTTCTACAAGCTGCTGTTTTCCTGTGCCTATGTCTTTGATTAACGTGTGAGCTGACTCATGAAGATTGACTTGCTTCATATGCTTTTCCGCTTCGGCGTAAGTTTTGTTCCAATCTATAACTCCGGCTTCGTTCTGAAACTCGTTGCCAAGGAACATATTTTCACCGATTGAGAGCAATGGGATCAGAGCAAGTTCCTGATGAATGATGACTATATTTTCGGCCTCGGATTCTTTGAGCGTCTTGAATTTGCATAATTTGCCGTTGTAATAAATTTCGCCGGTGTAAGTTCCATAAGGATAGATCCCGGATAACACATTCATTAATGTGGATTTACCTGCACCGTTCTCACCTATTAGGGCATGAATTTCCCCGCGTTCAACAACAAGATTGACATTATCTAGTGCCTTAACCCCGGGAAACTCTTTTGTGATGTTCTTCATCTCAAGAATTATATCTGCCAAACGCAATTCCTCCCTTCAAAAAATGGGCAGGGCATTGAATTTTTACCCCACCCTAAAATTTAATTTCCTCTAACCAGCTTGCTTATTTCGCTTTCAGATAACCATCTTCACCCTTGACATAGAGTCCAGTATCTACGAGATAATCAAGATTATCCTTTGTAACTACTGTCGGGACAAGAAGGAATGAAGGCGTGTAATGGCCGGGCGATGTGAAGTATGAAGTTGTATCATAAGCGCACTCAACAGGGAAACTCTTTACAAGTTCCTCACCTTTGACTTCACCGTTAAGAAGAGCCTTCGAGACTTCAAGTGTAACGACTGCTTCATTAGCGACGTTCTTGTAAACTGTCATTGTCTGCTTTCCGTCAACGATATTAGCAAGGTTGGCGATGTCTCCGTCCTGTCCGGTTACGATAACGGCATTATCTCCAGCATAGTCTGAATCAAGAGCTTGTGTTACACCGGCGGCTGTTGAGTCGTTGTTGGCTAACCAAGCGTGAAGGATTGTTCCATCAGCATAATATGAGCCAAGAATGTTTTGTGCACGTGCTAAAGCTGTATCAGTGCTCCACTGTGCTGTGGCAACCTGCTGGAAAGCTGTTTGTCCGGATATAACTTTCAGGACGCCTGAATCAATGTAAGGTTTAAGAGTATCGAATCCGCCTCTGAAGAAATAGCCTGCGTTATTGTCTGCGGGGTCTCCTGCTGTGAACTCAATGTTGAAGACTTTTCCGTCTGCGTTCTTGAGGCCAAGAGCTGCTTCGATGAATTTACCCTGCAGAACTCCTACAGTGTAGTTATCGAATGAAATGTAGTAAGTAACAGCGTCATTACCGATTAAACGGTCATAAGCGATTACAGGGATACCGGCTTCAGCTGCACGATCCATAGCAGTGTTGAGGCCGTCGCCGTCGATAGCTGCAACGATGAGTAAATCTGCGCCCCAGCTGATCATGTTGTCGATGTCATTGACTTGCTGATCGTTCTTGTTGTCGGAGTAGGTGAGCTGTGTCTCATAGCCTGCTGCATCAAACTGTGCTTTGAGATATTCGCCGTCTCTGTTCCAACGTTCAAGGGACTGTGTGGGCATTGAGATACCGATCTTCTTGGCCGCAAAAGCCACGGTGTAAGCGCTGAATACCATTGTTAAAGCTAGAACAAACAATAAAAACTTTTTCATGAGTATATCTCCTTACTATGAATTAATTTATCGAATAGAATCTCTGTGATTCATTCAACCCTGAAAACTTAGCAAAACGGATTCTCTGACGGATAACGAACACCAGCAGGCTGATTGTATCCGATCTCTGACGTGTCAACGCCGATATATTTCAGAGCATTGAACAACGCTTTTCCGTAATGTCCGAACATGACAGCGCCATGGTGCGGGTAATTCTTCTCAATGAGAACATGACGATAGAAGCGGCCCATCTCCGGAATTGCAAATACTCCGATACCACCAAAGCTCTTTGTAGCTACCGGCAAAATCTCGCCTTCAGCCATGTATGCGCGTAAAATTGTGTCTGCTGTTGATTGAAGCCTGTAGAACGTAATTTCTCCCGGCTGTAAATCTCCCTCGATTGTTCCGTCGGTAAATTCTCTCGGTAAGTTTCTAGCCATGATTCTCTGGAAATCTAAATGAGGGTTGCAGACTTTTCTTGAGCAGGTATTTCCGCAATGGAAGCCCATGAATGTATCAGTGTGCTTGTAATTGTATTTGCCCTTGATAAATTCGTCGTACATTGCTCTTGGTACGGTGTTGTTGATGTCAAGCAGTGTAACGGCGTCTTCACTTACGCATGTTCCGATATATTCAGAGAGCGCGCCGTAAATATCAACTTCACATGATACAGGGATTCCTCTGCCTGTGAGTCTGCTGTTTACGTAACATGGGACAAAGTGGAATTGAGTCTGGAAGGCAGGCCAACATTTTCCGGCAATGCAAGTGAATTTTCTGTAGCCCTTGTGCTCTTCGATCCAGTCCGTTAACGTTAATTCATATTGTGCAAGTTTTGGAAGCATTCCAGCGTTAGTATTTCCTTTTCCTAATTCCTGCGACATTTCCTGAACTATTGCATCGATTCTCTTGTCGTTGTCATGTTTGTGATAAGCTTCAAAGAGGTCAAGCTCTGAATTTTCCTCGATCTCAACGCCCAAATTATAAAGCTGCTTAATAGGAGCATTGCATGCTAAGAAGTTCAACGGTCTTGGGCCAAAGCTTATGACTTTGAGTTCAGATAATCCTACAGCAACTCTTGCAACCGGCAGGAAGTCGTGAATCATGTCCGCGCATTCTTCAGCAGTACCTACGGGATACTCGGGAATATATGCTCTTACGTTGCGAAGTGCTAAGTTATAGCTTGCGTTCAACATTCCGCAGAAAGCGTCGCCACGACCATCAATTAAATCGCCGTCACCTTCAGCAGCAGCCACGAACATTTTTGGGCCTTCAAAGTGTTTTGCTAAGAGTGTTTCTGAGATTTCTGGGCCGAAATTGCCAAGATACACACACAAAGCATTACAACCGTTGACCTTGATGTCCTCAAGAGCTTTCACCATATCGATTTCGCTTTCAATTATGCATACCGGGCACTCATAAATATCGCTTGCATTATACTTACGCTTGTAAGCCTCAACTAAAACTTTTCGCCTGTTCGTTGCAAGTTCTGCCGGAAAACAATCCCTGCTGACTGCCACAATTCCGACTTTAATTTGCGGTACGTTGTTCATAAATAAACCCTCCTCAACTTTAATTAATCAATATCTACTGTTGTATCTATGTTTTTACCCGTCAGCCCAACGAATGAACCTTCGGGACAACCGCCATTAGGGTGAGCAATAAGCCATTTGTTGACGTGAGTCAAGAGCTTATCTTCTGGAGTTAAGATCTCTGTTTTCGTTGTTAAAGCCTCATTTGTGCCTTTGGGAAGAACGACTGCGACTCTGAATCCCTCATTATTGACATGACAAGGAGCATAATGAAGTGATGTTGCGTATACTTCTACAGCTACACCAGCCGGAACCAAAAACGCCTTAGCTTTTGATGTATCGAGTGAATAATCGTCATTGATGTCCTCTTTCTTGGCCAAGATCAGAATAACATCATTAGCGGCTATGTTGATTTCAGAGTCCCTGTGATACTCAAGCGCATTCAGCTTCGTATTATGTCCGTTGCAGTAACCAATTTGAATAGGCATACGTCCGTAAATGTTATCTCGTAAGAATTTTGCAGCGTTAAGGCTTTCAAGCTTCTCATCAGACGTAACGTAAACAGTACCATTTTCCGGGCAAGGAGTAGAATCTTTCAGGACGGTCAACAATTCGCTGAAATCATGGCCATCAATAACTCTTCCGTATGGTCTGAACTCATTGTCTTTTACGCTGTATAACTTCATAACTTAGCACCTCATTTCATTGAGCAGAAATAATTCCAAAAATCTCTTTCATTGCCGGGTAAATCGTTTTGAATTGCTGATAACGAGCCTCATACTTTTTCACAAGTTCTGGATCGGGTTCCTCGGACTTTGATACTTTTACGATAGCTTCCGCAGCGTCCTTGACTGTCTTATATTCTCCGCAAGCCACCATGGCAAGCATAGCCGCTCCCATACCGGGTCCTTCTTCAGAAACTGGCACATCGACTCTCATATTGAGAATGTTAGCTATCATTTTGCGCCATAACGGACTCTTAGCTCCTCCACCACAAATCATAGTACTTGTGAGGCTAACTCCGGTTTTCTTCGCGAACTCGTACATATCCCTAACAGCAAAGCTCACGCCTTCAAGAATTGCCTGCGTCATATCTGCGCGTGTTGTGTCCATTGTGATTCCTGTAAACGTGCCTCGTGCTGAAGGGTTATTCCAGGGTGAACGCTCGCCCATCAAATAAGGCAGGAAGAATACATGATTTTCACCTAGCTTGCTAATTTGACTCTGTTCAGCTGAATAATCGTTTGTGCGTAAAATTTCCTCAAGCCACCATTTATTACAAGCAGCGGCACTCAACATACAACCCATCAAGTGATAATGTCCGTCGGCATGAGCGAAAGAGTGAAGCGCGTTATTTTCGTCTCGTCTGAAAGTGTCAGAGGATATAAAGATAGTTCCACTTGTTCCTAACGATACATTACAACACCCGTTGCCCACGGTTCCTGTTCCTATAGCGGCGGCGGCATTGTCTCCTGCTCCAGCAGCAATAATGATCTTATCGGAGAGGCCTAATTTTTTCGCAAGCTCTGGCAAAAGATTTCCGACTTTCTCGTAGCTTTCATAGAGTTTTGGGAGCTGCTCTTCATTAACGCCACAAATCTCGCACATTTCTTTTGACCATTTGCGATTCTTAACGTCAAGCAAGAGCATTCCAGACGCGTCAGAATAATCAGTGCAGAAAGCCCCGGACAATTTATAAGCTATATAATCTTTCGGGAGCATTATTTTGCGTATCTTGCTGTAATTTTCTGGTTCGTTGTTCTTGAGCCACAAAATTTTGGGAGCCGTGAAGCCTGAAAAAGCTATATTAGCTGTGTATTCGGAAAGTTTTTGTTTACCAACGACGTTATTCAAGTAATCTGTTTCAGCTGCGGTTCTTCCATCGTTCCACAAAATAGCCGGACGTATTACGTTATCGTTCTCATCAAGAATAACAAGCCCATGCATTTGTCCGCCACAGCTTATTCCTGCAACCGTCGTCTTATCAACACCAACAGTAAGTTCAGCAATTCCTTGGACGGTCTGAGCATACCAATCTTCTGGATTCTGCTCCGACCAGCCCGAATGAGGGTAAAAAATTGGATATTCGCGAGAAACTGTATTATGAATCTTTCCGTTTTCGTCCATTAAAATCAATTTTACAGCAGAAGTTCCAAGATCAATTCCTATGTATAGCAATACTATCCCCTCTTCGAATAGAACAATTTAAGACACACACAAACACACCGACAAGTCTTCGCCAAGTGCTTGCGTAAAAACTAATAAACATACTTTTGTATAGTCTGCGAAATTCAATTTATGATATTGTGGAAAATTTAATTTGTCAACAGATAAAATGCTAAAGAATACACCAGTATCAATAACTCATTTCATTATTGTCTCTTTCTCCGCCATTCTCTTGGGGATATTCCGTAAATTGTTTTGAACGCTCTCGAAAAATGCATTTGATTCTCATAACCTACAGATACGCCTATTTCACTTATAGGGGTCTTCGTCAACGTCAATAACTCTGCAGCTTTGATCATTCTGTAATTCATTAGGAATCTTTGCGGCGATTTTCCCGTCGCAAGCCTGAATATTTTTCCAAAATAGCTCCGGTCAAGTTTCAATGCCGTTGCAATTTCCTCAACAGTGATATTTTTCTGGTAGTTATTCTCAACATAAGCAACCGCCTCGCGTATGTAAGAATCACGCAATCTATTCGCGACGTTAATTCCGGCATTATCGGCTGAACGTGTCAAGTAATCCACGAACATATATAAATGTCCTATTAACTGAAATTGTGATGCGTTATTGTTCTCAACTATCTGCAACATTTCATTCTTGAGCTTTTCCCGTAAGTCTGGTAATTTTGTCCTGTATATCGGCTGTTCCGGCGAAAATCCTGCAACTTCAAGCGCATGTTTTACTCTCAATCCGTCAAACTCGAGCCACGTATATTCCCAAGGATTTGACATATCAGCTACGTAAGTGTTGACCTGTTCGGGAAATATCAAGAAGCCTTCGCCGCTATGAACTTTGAAAGTATTTGTATGTCCGTGTGAATCATCAGCGTATAAAATTCCTCTACCGTTGATAACGTAATGAAATAAGTAATGATTTCTTCTTGCCGGCCCGAATGAATGTCCAGCTTCACAAGTTTCGAGCCCAAATTGATAAAGGCCAAGATCAACAAAGCTTTGATTAGGGAATATCGAAAACTTTACCTTGTGCATTATATTTTCTCCTTACAATTGAAATTTTCACGACAAAAATAACGCATTGAGGTATATTCTAGCAAGTATAGAGATATTTATAAAAGCACGGTTCACTGTAAAATTCAAAACACCTAATTTTTCCCGATAAAATTTTTCACAAAGGAGAGCTGCTAAATATGGCAGGATTATCGCTTCAACATATCTACAAGAAGTATCCTAATGGTTACGAGGCAGTCAAGGATTTTAACCTTGAGATAGCGGATAAGGAGTTTATCATTTTCGTGGGGCCTTCGGGTTGCGGAAAATCAACTACCTTACGAATGGTGGCAGGGCTTGAGGACATCAGCAGCGGGATTCTGAAAATCGGCGATCGTGTAGTCAATGACGTTGAGTCAAAAGACAGAGATATTGCTATGGTGTTCCAAAATTATGCGCTTTATCCTCACATGACTATCTATGACAATATGGCGTTCGCTTTGAAGCTTAAGAACACCCCGAAAGACGAGATCGATAAAGCTGTAAGAGAGGCTGCAAAAATCTTGGAGCTTGAAAAAGTTCTTGATCGTCGTCCTTCACAGTTGTCAGGTGGTCAACGTCAGCGTGTTGCTATGGGGCGTGCTATAGTTCGTAATCCTCAGGTCTTCCTTATGGACGAACCACTCTCAAACCTTGACGCAAAATTACGTGTTCAGATGCGTGCAGAAATAGCAAAGTTACACAACAGACTAGGCGCTACGATAATTTATGTTACTCATGACCAGACTGAAGCAATGACTCTCGGAACTCGCATAGTCGTCATGAAAGATGGAATAGTTCAGCAGGTAGCCTCCCCTACAGTTTTGTACAACGAGCCGGATAATCTATTTGTGGCGGGCTTTATTGGATCTCCGCAAATGAACTTCATCGACGCTGTATTTGATGGCACGAGTCTTGGAGCCGGTGGAACAAAATTTGAACTTCTCCCTGACAAAGCTGCCGTGTTGCGTGACAAAGGCTATCTCGATAAGACAGTTGTAATGGGTATACGCCCGGAAAACGTTCACGACGCTAAAGCCGAGAGTCTTCACAAGTTGACTGCTTCGTTTGAGGCAAAAGTTACGGTGTTTGAGCTTCTTGGCGCTGAAGTGCAATTGTATTTTGATTTTGCCGGTGCTTCAATGTCCGCAAAAGTTGACCAAGCAAGCCGAGCCGCAGTTGGAGATATAGTAAGTTTTGCTTTTGATGCTGAGAAGATTCATGTGTTTGACAAAGATACTGAACAGGCAATAGTTCACTAGGAGGCGGCGAACATGAAACGGTTAATTTTAAGTTTGCTGTTCGTATTTTGCGTTACTAGCATTGCTTGGGCAGCACGTCCAATCGAAATTGAGTTAGTGCAGTACAAACAGGAAGCCCTAAAGATATTTGATGAGCTTGCAGAAAAATTTAACTCCACGCATGATAATATTCACCTGAAGGTCTCGTCACCTAATGAGCCTATGACGATCTTAAAGACGAGATTTATTCGAGAGAATTACCCGGATATTATAGGCATTGGCGGCGATATGGACTTCTCGAACTTTCAGGACGCGAAATTACTTGCAGATGTTTCAGGTTATAAAGGGTTATCGACAATCAAGAAAGCATATATTGACATTATTGAAGGGCTTGAATTTGTCCCGACGCCTGGAACTTTCGGAGTCCCTTACATGGCAAACGCTGCGGGCATTCTCTACAACAAAGATATTTTTGACGCCCATGGCTGGACGATACCGGAGTCTTGGCCCGAATTTATCAAGTTATGCGACGATATTCAAGCAGCAGGGATTCGACCTCTATATTTCGGCTTCAAGGATACATGGACGACTTTAGCTCCGTGGAACGCTCTTGCGGTTGGCCTAGCTCCTGCCGATGTATGCCAGCAAGTTAATCTCGGTAACACTACATTCACGGAAAAATATCACGAAACAGCCGAGAAAATTTATGCTATGCTCAAATACGCTGAAGAAGGTCCGTTTGCTTATGGTTACAATGACGCTTGCACAGCCTTTGCCCGTGGTGAGTCAGCTATGTATGTAATCGGAAATTACGCTATCCCGCAAATACTTTCAGTCAATCCCACTATGAATATTGATTCGTTCGTTATGCCAGGGAGTGAAGACCCCAACGGCCAGACATTGAACAGCGGTGTTGACCTTATGTTTTGCGTGATGGAAAACAGCCCTAACAAAGCTGCGGCTTATGAAGTTCTTGATTTCCTGCTTGCCCCGGAAAATATTCAGCTCTATGTTGATGCCCAAAACTCCGTGCCATGCAAGACAGGCGATTTCAAGCTTACCCCCATGCTTAACGGCATGAGAAAGTATATTGACGCTGGAAAAATGGCCGACTATCACGATCATCATTATCCTTCAGAAATGGCAGTAGATGCTCAAATTCAGACGTACTTGATCAACGGCGATATTAATCAGTTCTTGGCCAAGTTCGATAAAGATTGGGTACGTTACAACAGGGATATTATTAGCAAACTGCAAAAGTACAACGCTTCACATTAACGCTAAAGGAGGTATAAACATGAAAAGTCAAAACGAGAGAAAACGCACTTTCTTGTTAATCGCTATTCCGATTCTGTTATTATTCTTCGGGTTCAACACTCTGCCATTGCTTCGCGGTTTTATCTACAGCTTCACGAACTTCAGGGGCTATGGCTCATATGATTGGGTGGGCTGGAGAAATTACATTGATCTCTTCACAGATACAAGGGTCGGAAATTCGTATTGGTTCACATTCAAGCTGGCATTGTTCGCTACGATACTGATTAATATTTTGAGTCTGATAATGGCCTTGGCACTCAACAGCAAAATACGTTTCAAAAGTTTCTTACGAGGAATGTATTTTATCCCGAATATCTTGGGCGCGTTGGTTGTTGGTTATATATTCAGCTACATATTCACGTACATTTTACCGGCTCTGACTCATGCTGCGAGTATGTTGGCAAGCAAAACTTGGGCATGGGTTGCGATCGTTATAGTATGTGCGTGGCAGTCAATCGCTATGAACACGTTGATTTATATTTCGGGTCTCCAGACAGTTCCGGAAGATGTCTACGAGGCCGCATCACTTGATGGTGCTACGGGCTGGAATAGGTTCCGCTATATCACGTTCCCGTTGATAATGCCGTTCTTCACGATTAACATGGTCTTATGCATGAAGAATAACTTAATGGTATTCGATCAGATCATGGCGTTGACGAAAGGCGGCCCCGCTCAAAGCACTGAATCAATTTCCTACTTGATTTACAACAACGGTATGAACGGCGGGCAATTCGGTTTTCAGAGTGCTAATGCTGTGATATTTTTCATAGTAATAGTCGTAATTTCCGTGCTTCAGTTAAGATTTCTGAACAAGAGAGAGGAGCAGCTGTAACCCATGGAAGATATAAAAGTTAAAGAAAGATTTAATTGGCCCGTAACGATATTATTATTGCTTGGCCTATTTACCGTTTTGTTCCCGCTGTACATGACCATAGTAATCGCCTTCAAGCAGCCTAGTGAAATGACTAATAACGTTGTAGGACTTCTGTCATTCCCGAAGTCATGGAGCTTTGATAATTTCCGCGAGGCAATGAGAGTTACAGATTTCTGGAGATCATTATTCAATAGCTTCTTGATTACTGCCGTAACTATGGTAATTTCGATCGTGATTCACTCGTTGATGGGTTATGCAGTTGCTCGTAACATGAACACGAATAGATTTTACAGGTTCAGCTACTACTACATTGTAAGCGGAATGTTTGTCCCGTTTGCGATTTTGATGATGCCACTTGTAAAACAGACGGCTCAACTTCATATTGATAACGTCTTTGGGGTAATAGTTCTCTATGTTGTGTTCTATATGCCAATGAACGTTTTGCTTTATGCTGGTTACCTGAAGAATATTCCCATAGCGCTTGAGGAAGCTGCACACGTTGACGGGGCATCGACTTGGACGACGTACTGGAAAATTATATTCCCGTTAATGTGGCCTATGCATGCTACTGTTGCAGTATTGACGGCTCTTGGCACATGGAACGACGTAATGACTCCTCTTGTAATCATGTCAGGGAGCGGCATTAATACTCTTCCACTTGCTCAGCTTAACTTCCAAACTCAATTCGGAACAAATTACAATCTTGCGTTCGCGTCATACCTTCTTGCTTTGTTGCCTATGTTAATATTCTATCTCGTTGCACAAAAGCAAATAATCAACGGCGTAATAAATGGAGCAGTGAAATAAATATATGTCAATCGAATACGATAACAACACTAGAATTTTTACTCTACACACAAATAATTCGACATATCAGATGCAGGCAGATAGCTTCGGTTATCTGCTTCACCTGTATTATGGGAGAAGGGCTAATGGATTTGCTGATTGGGAATTAACTTATGCGGACCGTGGATTTTCAGCTAGTCCATATGATGCAGGCAATGATCGTACATATTCGCTTGATGTTTTGCCACAGGAATTTCCGTCACAAGGCACAGGCGATTATCGAAATACTATGCTCGAGGTACGAGACTCTGAAGGAGTTTACGGGTGTGATTTGCGTTATGACGGCTATGAGATTCGCGACGGTAAATACTCATTAAACGGACTCCCCGCTGTATATGCTAATCATAATGAAGAAGCGCAGACTTTAATAATCACGCTCAAGAATGTACGGCTTAATCTCAGCGTAAAACTTTTATATGGCGTATTACCAGATAAGGACATCATAACCCGCAGCGTCATTATCAAGAATGAAGGCACAAAGAAAATCACGGTTATGAAGCTTTGTAGCGCATGCCTTGATTTCACACACGGAAGCTTTGATTTAATTACGTTTCACGGCCACCACATGATGGAAAGACAGTTTGACCGCCAAGAAGTTCATCATGGTTCCAGCTTAATCGGCAGTCGTAGGGGAATGTCTTCCCACCAGTATAACCCGTTTCTAATTCTTGCTGATCATGACACTACGGAAAAATCTGGACGTTGTTGGGGTATGCAATTCGTATACAGCGGAGGTTTTGAGGCCGGGGCAGAGCTTGACCAGTTTAATCAAACACGCGTATTTATGGGATTGTCGCAGGAAAAATTTGCTTATGAGCTTGAGGCAGACGAGGAAATTATCGGGCCAGAAGTTATTATGACGTTCAGCAATGAAGGATTCGGTAAACTATCGCAGAATTATCACGAGTGTATCAGAGAAAATATTCGCAGAGGAAAATTCAGAGACTCAAAGCGTCCTATAGTTTTAAATACTTGGGAAGCGTTATATTTTGACTTCAATGGCAAAAAAATTATGGAGGTTGCCCGAGAGGCCAAGGAGCTTGGAATTGATATGCTTGTAATTGATGATGGCTGGTTCATGAATCGTAACGATGATTGTAGGGCGTTAGGAGATTGGACGGTTGATGAATCAAAACTAGGCTGCTCATTAGGTGAACTTGCGAATATGATAAACGAGTTGGGGTTGAAAGCTGGATTGTGGGTTGAGCCTGAAATGATAAGTGAAGACAGCAGATTGTATCGTGAGCACCCTGACTGGGCAATGATTATACCTAACGAGAAACCTACACTTGGCCGAAATCAAATAGTGTTAGACCTGTCGCGCAACGATGTCAGGGAATATATCTTCAACGTAATATCAAGCATACTTGAACAAGCCAATATTGAGTATCTCAAATGGGATTATAACCGCTCAATCAATGAAGCATTCTCACACGAGACTGACAACGGGAAAACAATGTATGATTATATACTAGGCTTGTACGAAATTCTCGAACGCATAAATTCATGTTACCCCAATGTTCTTATTGAAGGTTGCGCGGGTGGTGGAGGACGCTTTGATGCTGGAATGCTTTACTATACTCCGCAAATTTGGTGCAGTGATAATACTGATGCTATAGACCGTCTAAAAATTCATTACGGAACTTCTTTCGGGTATCCGGCCAGTGTTTTAAGTGCTCATGTATCTGTTTGTCCAAATCATCAAACCGGAAGGATTACACCGTTAAAGACTCGTTATATAGCAGCAATGAGCGGAGCTTTCGGCTATGAACTTAACCCTAGTTTTCTTAGTGCCGACGAGAAGCAAGAAGTCATTAGTCAGATTGAGCAGTATAAGCAGAATAGCAAGATTATTAACGAAGGTCTTTATTACAGATTGAGCGCCCCTGATTGCGAAACGTTCTGTGCCTGGGAATATATATCACGGGACGGAAGCAAAATATTACTAAACGTAATAACGCTGTTGAATCACGGGAACATGTCGCAAATATACGTTACACCAAAAGGCTTGACCCCAGGAGCGTTTTATCGTGATATTGAGAGCGAGAAAATTTATGCTGCCGATATATTAATGGACTCTGGTTTTCCGTTGAAGATGCCTACTCGGGATTTTGAAGGCTATATATTTAGATTTGAGAGAATACAATGATCAATAGACGGCCAGGAGGGGAATTATATACTTATACGTCATGCGAAGTACTGTATCAATTACCCAAGACAGTTACTCTATCACCAGCTCTTGCGGATCCAGCTTCAAGGACTTTCGCGAAAATCCCCTCCCTAGGCATAACACAATCTCCGGTTAACTCACGAATAGCACAAGAAGCATGACACTCCTTGCCAATTTGAGTAACTTCGCATAACGCAGAGCCAATTTTAAGTTTTGTACCTACAGGCAGTTTATATAGGCATAACCCCTCTACTAAAATATTTTCGGCAAAAGCTCCAGCAGGTAGGTTAATTTTGACTTTCTCCTGAACTTTTTGAACGCTCTCAACTCCAAGCAGGCTAATTTGTCTATGCCAGTTCCCCGCATGAGCATCGCCTATGATTCCGTAATCAGGTTTCATTTCTATAGCGTCCACTGAAAATTTTTGAGTGCCTTTTTGGGTGCTTATGTTGACAGAACGAATAATCCCGAACTTTTCCGCACAGTCCGCTGATCCTGAAGATTGCAACATTTCCACACCGTGGTGAATTGCGTGAATGACTGCCGCAAGATTTTCTGTTGAGGCTTTTCGGCTTCCTGGAAGGTTAATTATTAAAGTCGTGCCTCTAATCCCGGCTTCCTCACGAGAAAGACAGGCGCGCGGAGTAATTTTGAGGCTAGCTGCTCTCATTGCTTCTGGTATTCCTGGTGCTCTGCGTTCGATTACTGCTAACGTTGCTTCAGGAGTTATATCGCGAGATGAAAAACCTGTGCCGCCAGTTGTCAATACAAGAGGAATTTTTAGATCGTCAGCACAATGAATCAATTCCGCTTGAATCTTTATAGCTTCGTCCGGCAAAATCGCAGTATAAACCACCTGCCAGTTTTCACTTTCAAGCATTTCCTTTAACGCGGGACCGCTAGTGTCCTCTCGTTCGCCTCGTGAAGCTTTATCGCTGATCGTTAAAATTGCTGCTCTAGTATCCATTTAATTTCTTTCTCACTCTCTATGATAATCTCCGTGAAGTCCGCCTGTTTTACTGACGAGTCTAATATCCGAGATAACAATATCTCTCTGTACTGCCTTGCACATGTCATAAACGGTCAAAGCCGCAATAGAAACCGCGGTCAAAGCCTCCATTTCTACGCCCGTTTTTCCTTCGCAGCTAATCTCCGCTGAAATTTCAACCGAGCTCCGCTTTTCGTCAAGCCATAATTTAAGCTTCACGCCCTCAATCTGAATGCTATGACACATGGGAATTATATCCGGAGTATGTTTTGCCCCCATTATCCCAGCAACCTGCGCAACTGTCAGAACGTCTCCTTTTTTCATGCCTCCTGTGCTTATAAGCTCAAAAGTTCTCTTGTTGATAATGACTCGTCCTGCTGCTTTAGCTGTTCGTTGAGTGATTGATTTTTCTCCCACGTCAACCATTTTTGCCCGACCCGTTTCATCAAAATGTGTGAAGTCTTCATTCATGTTGCTTATTGTATCAGATAAGTGATTTTCTCTCAGCCTCCTATTTCAAACATTTTGCGATATTCACTTACAAGTTCTTCATTCTCAAAGCTATGGGCTTGCGGTTTTGCCTCTATTGCTGTGCGAATGGTCAACGCTAATTTTTCAGGACGATCTATTTTGTTGGTCTCTCTAAGTATCTTACGGAGATCGAAATTTTTCGCAAAGCATAAACAGGGTTTCAACATTCCATTTGCAGTTAGTCTAATTCGATTACATGAGCCGCAAAATTTTTTGTTCATAGCACTGATAAAACCAAGACAGCCCAAAAAACCTGGTATCTTGAAATATACGGCAGGGCCATTCCCGTGAATACTTGTATCAGGTGTAATAGCTGGATATTTACCACGAATTTTAGCGAGCAGTTCTTCATTATTGACAGAGCGAAAATTTTTTGCCTCACCGATCGGCATCATTTCAATAAAGCGGACATCAATTGGTCTATCTTTAGCTATGTTCAAGAGTGCTTGCCATTCATCGACGTTGCAATTTTCTTGAAGCACCGAGTTAATTTTGACTTGAAGTCCGGCCGAAAGTGCTGCATCAATTCCGGCTAAAACATTATCAAGCTTATCGAAACCAGTAATTTCACTAAAAACTTTTCTGTCTAGGCTGTCAAGAGAAATGTTGATAGCTTCCAACCCAGCATCTTTCAAATTTTTGGCATATAGCGTTAGTAAAGCTCCGTTTGTTGTCATTGTTATATGTCTAATGCCTGGAATTTTTCGCAACTCCTGAACAAGCCATGTTATTCCCTGTCTAACTAATGGATCACCGCCCGTAATCTTCAGCTTTGATATTCCACATTGCGCTGCAATCTTGACAATTTCGATAATTTCCTCATAAGTCAATATATCGCTCATTGGACTCGTTTGAATACCCCGAGGCATACAGTAACGACAACGAAAATTACATCTGTCAGTCACGGATATTCGCATGTAGTCAATTTTGCGGCCAAAAGAATCTTGCATGTTGATTACCTAAATACAACGTTTAGATCAGCTAAGAATTTTTGTCTGGTCTGTGCCGTCGTCTTCAAACACGAGATACTCATCAAAGTCAAGCCATATTTTTGAGGCTATTGCTATTTGTCCGTAAGTGTGTCCAGCCGCAATTACTCGTATTTGTGTCCCGTCAATGTCAACTCGGCAATCATTAACATCACCCAAGTAATAAGCCTGCGTCAATGTTCCACGTAAGACTCCTTTATCCGTTCTCATAGTTATATTGTCAGGTCTAACAGCTACGACAACTTGGCCGCGTTTATCTCCGGAATAAAACATACTTTGACCGCCTGAAAATTCGATTTTGCCTTCTGAAGCTGTACCGTGTAAGAAATTTATCTTGCCTATGAAATCCGCCACAAATTGATTCACGGGGTTGCGATAAATATTCATGGGGGTGTCAACTTGTTGAACTACGCCTTTATTGAACACGATTATACGATCACTCATAGCCATTGCTTCTGTTTGGTCGTGAGTTACATATACAACCGTTATCCCGAACTTTTTCTGCACGTCCTTAATCTCAAAACGCATTGATTCACGTAATTTAGCGTCTAAGTTGCTCAAAGGTTCATCAAGCAATAAGACTCGCGGATTACTCACCAACGCACGGCCAAGAGCTACACGTTGTTGTTGACCTCCTGATAATTCGTTGGGCATTCGTGAAATATATTGCGACAAGTGAACAGACTCGAGAATGTTTTCTACACGTTGCTTAATCTCATTACGTGAGACTTTCTGAATCTTTAACGGGTAAGCTACGTTATCGAATACATTCATGTGAGGCCAGACCGCATAAGACTGAAAGACCATACCTATATTACGTTCATTAGGAGGAATGAATTTACCGGAGCCGCTCACGATAACATCATCAAGCTTTATTTCGCCCGTCGTAGGTTTCTCAAAGCCCGCGATCATTCGTAACATTGTAGTCTTCCCACAACCTGAAGGGCCAAGCAGTGTAACGAACTCTTTATCGGCAAAAACGTTGCTGAACTCCTGAATAACTTGTACATTTCCGTAAGATTTTGTGATTTTATTAAGCGTTATTGATGACATTAGATCGAAAACTCCCCTTTCGTTAATTTATTGAGCAGCCAATTTACGATCACTACCATTATAAGAATCCCCGTTGCTATTGCGCTGGCTGTCTGTTGGCTGTGATAAGTCTGGTAAGTGAAAAGCTCATAGCCTATAGTTTTCGTGTCAGTTGAGTATAAAAGCGTTGACATAGTTAGCTCGTAAAAGCTCGGCATGAAGATTAAGAACCACCCCGCAACAACCGACGGAGCTATTAGCGGTAAAGTTACGTCCTTGAAGCCTCGTTGCCATTCAGCCCCGGAGATCAAAGCAGCTTCCTCAAGTGAAGGGTGTATCTGACTCATTGCAGAAACCACCGTACGCATACCCATTAACAGATATTTCACCATGTAAGCAACTATCATTATAGTGAGAGTGTTGTAAATGTTTATGCCAAAACGTCCCGACATCGTCATTATTAACGCCAACGCTATAACCACGCTCGGAGTCCCGCTCCCTAACGTTATCAGGAAATCTGGAATTTGTCGTCCCTTTGCTTTCGTTCGAGTTAAAAGCCACGCCATCACACACGAAATTATTATCCCGGCTGTAGCGGCTACTGACGCGGAGATCAAACTATTCTTGGCCGTATCGAGAATCCCTTTACGAGTCAGCAATATATTCCAGTAACGCGTCGTGAAGTTCGTTGATGATAAAGCCTTGCCGAGATTCTTTGTTACCGAAGTCATAGCCACCGTAGCAAACGGAATCACTACAACTATTAACGCAAACAAGCTCACTAGAATCGTAATAGGCCAACGCCATTTTCCAAGCTCTACTATGTTCGGACGAGTTGATTTTCCTGAAACGGTTATATATTGCCTATTGCCGCAAATAAAAGTTGACACGTAAAGCACTATGTTAGCAATTATCATCAGCGACACCGCCAGCGTAGTTGCATCAGTGAGTCCTTCAGCCGATCCAACGTAAACGTAATCTATAATTCTCGTCGTAACCGTATCAATTTGTCCGGGCGCACCGATTATTGAGGGAATGCCATAACATGAAGCCGCCGACACAAAGACTAATAACCCCGCCGCAACTATTGAAGGCAACATTATTGGAAATGTAACAGTGAGGACAGTTTTCAGTGGGGACGCACCAGAAATTTTTGAAGCCTCCTCAAGCGACGGATCCATTTTCTCCATAGCTCTTGAAATCGTAATAAAAGCATACGGATAATAAAACGTTGTCAGCACCCACACAAGCCCGCCTATAGTGTAAATGTTGAAGGGATTTTCAGCGAGGCCAAGAATATTCTTGATGAATACGTTTAGAGTCCCGACCCTAGGATTAAGAAGACGAAGCCACGCCATAGCACCAACATACGGAGGAACCATATACGTCATCACAAAGAGAGTCCGGAAAAATTTTCGCCCGTATAGATCCGTTCGCCCCACCAGCCAAGCTAATGGAAATGCAATCATGACTCCGAATATCATTGAAAGCGTCGCTGTAACAAGAGTATTTCTTAAAGCGTTCCAGTTAAGAGGGTACGTGTAGATTCTCTTGATAGCCTCAAACGTAAAGCCATTCTCCCCGAAAAACGACCGGAATATCAAATAGCACATCGGCCAGACGTTGAACACCAGCAAGAACGCCACAATCAGACAAATTAACGCGGTCTTAAAGTTGAGATAATTCTTCAAACTACTTCACCTCCATATAACAAAAGCCCCGCCATTTAAGACAGGGCCATAAGATTCAGAATCGTTATTGCTTATTCTTGACGCGTTCTTCAAAGTTTGTGCGTAACTCCGTGCGATCCTTTAGGCAATTTTCCCAGCTAACCGGCATTGAGTTTTTCACGATAGTATCCGTAGCGATTGAGTCATAAGGAATTGCGGGAGGATTCTTGAGGACGGAATGCATCCAGCCTTTCACGATATACTGCTGACCTTCTGGCGATAAGAACCAATCCGTAAGCTCTTCACAAATTTTTGCATTGCTATGTGCGCTCCATTCGTCCTTGATTGTCATGATTGGCGAGGGCACACAGATAGTTCCGTCGGTCGGATAAATTACTTCTAGTTCGCTGTCTTCTTCTTCACGTTTCTTGAGTACAGACTCTTCCAGGATCATAATGATTTTGCATTCGCCTGTTTCAAGTTTTGTGAGTGCCACTGATCCAGACTCAACCATGACTTTATTTTCCGCGAGCTTATCGAAATATTCATAGCCGTATTTGTCTTTGAGGGCCGATATAGCTACGAGTGCTGTACCTGCGGTCAACGGGTTAGGCATTGAGATAACGTTCTTCATAGCCGGGTCATAAGCGAAGTCCTTAAACGATTGCGGGAGTTCTTCCTTCTTAAATTGTTCGGGATTGTAAGCTAGGATCATGTTGAGATTTCTGACTGGATACCAATAGCCTTCGGGGTCATATTCAAGCGCGAGGTTGTCAGTCTCTTTTGATTTATAAGCGTGAAGCAGTCCAGCGTCCTTTAACTCAAGCGCATAAGAAGGATCCGCCACCATGAGCATATCACAGCCAAGCTTTTTCGTATCACGTTCAGCCGCGATTTTTGCCTGTAAAGTTCCTGTGCCGCCGTAGAAAAATTCAACGTCATAATCCGGAAATTTCTCGTGTAAAGTTTTCGTCATAGCCTCGATAACGTCTTCATACATGGAAGTGTAAATAGTAACCTTGGGTTTATCAGCCGCACTCGCCATGCAAGCCACCAACAAAATAGCCATAACTGCCATTAACTTTCTCATTAAGTATAGCCTCCTTGAAACGTTTGTTGAATCAATTTATCACAAAAGTTTAAAAATGTCATTCAATTAAGGAGGTACACTGAATGAAGAAAAAACTTTCGTGCATATTATTGCTTGTAATGTTGCTCATGAGCAGTCAAGCTTGGGCGGTAATGATTGGCGGAAAAAATAAACGGTTATTCCACAACAACAGAAACACGAGACAACGGACTTCTAGCGGCTCTTGCAAAAACGAAATTCGGAGATCAGAAAATTTTAATTACCTCGTCAATGATTCTTACAGAAACCACCGGAGAGACTCACTGGTATCTCATCGATCTCATTATTAACGGTTATTCCAACTGGTTCTACGATATTTATTTCACGGTATTGAGCAATGACTCTGATGGCAATATTTCACAATCTCGTTTCGGTGCGTGGCGTTATCCTGAACGTGAAGGCCAAACAACTTCCGGATATATCAAGGACATTAAGACGGGAATCTTTGTCGATGGTTTTGACGCTGAACTTGTTGTTGCTGCGACAATGGAAGCTACAAATGATAATGCGTTTATCCCTGTGCCTTATGGAAATAAGGACGTTGATGTAAGACTCGATTTTGGGGCGTTATTTGACAATGATTCAGGATATATTCGTTACAAAAAGCTTGATGAACTCAACGTATCGTGGGACATTAGAGGACTCAAAAAAGATATATTTGTCAACTTAAATGGAAACAAGAATGTTGCCGAAAGTTCGTGGAATAATACTAATGACTCTATAGCTTCACCGTATATTTTGCTCAAAGCTGCAGTGGGCGATTTTAATCATGACGGCTACGAAAATGAAATCGCAGTACTTACGTCTAACGCACGCGCAATATCTATGTATCTCTATCAGATAACTTACGACACGGACGCACGTAAATTCAGCATAAAAGCAATGCCTAATTCATTCAGGAATGTTTATCGCTTCAACTCGCCTGATTTTTTCATAGGATTGGGCTACAACGGCAGCTTCCGTACTCTTGGCGGTGATATTCTTGCTGGAGACTTTGACGGCGACGGCAAAACTGAAATTGCGGTAGTATGTTATGGAGATGCTACTTTATCAGAACACGATACCGAACAAGTTCAAATGTATCATCGTGCTGCAATTGAACACCTTTATACAAACCTCTACAAATGGAACAACACGACAGGAACACTTGACGCTGTAGAGAATAGAAATGACAGTTATGGCATGAGCTACTCAAGGGAAAATTATACGTGGCACAAGGCTCGAGTAGGCTCAGGGGAGGACTCAAAGCTGTAACGCTTGATATTAACGGAGATGGTACTGACGAAATAGCTATTGCCGGTGCAAGATCTAGACTGTATGAATACGCACGTAAAAATAGGGCGAGCAGCAGCAAACATGCTAAGCATTATGCTACTTATAAAGTGACCCCTTTCATAACGTTGGTCAGCATGGATAAATCCGACAGAAAACTTAAGCCCACAAAAAATTTCACTTACGAAGGAGAGATAGCTAGATATTGACATAGTGTAATATAGTACTCTAATCCGTATAAAACTCGATATAAAATTTTTGTAAAGGAGGTAAAATCTGCTGCGTAGGGTTAGAGGGATGGGGTGTGCAAGTCAAAGCACAATAAACACTGAAATTTGATAGCTGAACAAGCGAATCACTACCGATGGCTAGTCGGGAAGTCAAGCCTCCGGACTGTCGGACAAACTCAAGTAGCTGCGGCAAAAGAGGACAGGGAGAACGAGGAAAAATCGAAGAAGTGTTTAACTCATAATATTACACTTTTTACGTAGCAGTAGAACTTGGCAAGCCTACACATGTAATTAGCGACGCTGATAGAAGCTATATGGTTGTACTTCAGGCTCCTCCTTATCACGTTGACAATATCACGGACGACGGGACAACATTAACGCAAATACCTACGAATTTCTCTTACGTCAAGGGCGCGACAACAAGTTATGAGAAAAGCTCTGTATCCTAGGATAAAGCGAACACAAAATTTGACATTCATAGCACTGTCGAAACGTTTTTTGCTATAGACTCCGATACAACTAGAAACGTAGTCCAAGGTTACCAAAATGTCAAGTCTACTTATGGCCTCGTGAAAACTATTGCCGGCTTTATACCAGGTGTCAGCAATTACGCAAAGGCAGCCGACGGAGTTGTGAATAAAGCTACGGGTTTCCTTGATAGCTTGATGGATAAAATCGAGTATATACATGAGGGCTTTAACGATAGCATAAATACGTCAAAAGCATTGAGCAACGTTATGACCGAAAGACTTGATATGATTCATTACGTAACATCAGACCAAAATATCTGGCGTTACCCAATCCTGATGAAGCCTGCTCCAGAATGGGGAATTGATTACACTTCCGTAGACAAATACGTTACAAAACAGGATTTCATTACGTTTACTCTATATGATGAAGTTCGAGACGTGATCGTACAGAATGACAACCAGTATCAGCCGACACATGAGAATGGAAATTTATTCTCTTACCCTTCCAGCGTGGAAAATATTGAGGGTTATGCTGAGAAGCAAAAGGTTTTGAGCCGCCTTAAACGTTTGTAGATTGGTACGACGACAAACACTGACACATTAACATTCGAGGAAGCCAATGTAAGTTCCGACACAAGATCAACTAAAGTTACACAAGGATATATTCGCAGGGGCTTTCACTGATTGATAGTCTATTCGGCACAAATTTAGCAAAAGTTCCAGCTCCGGAAAATTCAACGTTTACTAGGACGGAGAAGAAGAGCGAGAAGATTCAATTTAACCTGCCAAATGTTGATGGTACGATACTGAATAATGGCTATACATACGATTATCGCGCTTATGTTGCTGAGAATGGCGCAATTACGTGTGGCTTTGCAGTGAACAAATTCAACACTAACAAGGACTTATTCAGCCCTCAAAGCCTCTATAGCCAATATCCTGATCCTTCGTTTGTTCTGCCTTATAAATTCACACTCAAGGATAGCTCCCAAACGATCCCGACTTTCCAAGTTAATTCACAGCGAAGGGAAGCAATGTCTATGCGCGGAGTGAGATTTTATGCAATCGACTTCAATAAATATACTTCGAACAATCTGTACTGGGTAAAGGACAGAGAAGAAGCAAGCCTTGCCGAAAAAGTTTATATTGGCGAGTCTCAATCAATCAGCATGACCGGTTGGCGAGATGACGGCGATAACAAAGCATGGGCTAGAATCAACTTTACACCTAACATTACTGTGAATGGACATTATCAACTCTACGCAGAAATTGACTATGCCGGCGATGAAGTTCACAAGAAGCGCGATGTAACAACCGATCCAGGCGGCAATAATGAAGGCTACTTTGAGTTCGCTGTTGAGAATCTTCCCACAGTGGCAGCCACCAGTATCAAGAATGCAAGCTTCAAAGCCAGCGCAGAAGACGAGATAATATTTCCTGATATTACGTTCAACGGCATAGAAAAATGGGAGCAATTCTACAAGGAATACATCGCAGGTACAGAAGGGCCTGTCAGCATGGAGGTAGTAATAACAAACAATATGCCCTACACTCTTCCTGATACTGAAGTAACAGCAGTTTACTATGATGATGAATTGTTGAAAGAACATACCATAGGCAGCGCAACGTTCGTAAAGAAGTTCACTCTCTTCCCTCATGAGACTTACAAGTTTGACGTAAATATTGATGCTGATATTGCTGACAAAATGCGTAAGGCAGATTTTACATTTTGCTCGTATACTCTTTTCTGGCTTGAGGATCTCTTTGACTCTGTATACGGAGAGGGCGATACTGATCCAGACCTTGAAGTCTTCACGGCTGATATAGACGATAATGATATATATTTTAATAGCGTAACGAAAACATACGAACTGTCGCATGATATACCAGTTCTTTGGAGGCTGGGAGAAGTGGTCGAAATGGTCAACACGTCCGAAACAGAAAGCGTTGACGATGAAACTACATCAAACATTACTGTTTCTGCTTCAGCAACGGAAGAAGATTTTACGATCACTTGGAACCCCGAAGACGCAGAAACAACCAAAACGGATAACGTTGAAATCACGATAAGCACAATCCCAGGAATAACTCTCAAAGGCAACTATGGCTTCACGATAGAAATATCAGAGGACGGCGAAACTTGGGAGGAATTGGAAGTCTTGACGCTTGAGCAGAATCTAAATCTTGATGAGGAAACAGACAACGATAATGGCTTACATTCATCTAGTGGCGGCTGTGATGCTGGAATTTCTGCATTAAGTATCTTGCTTCTGGCAGTGGTCGTTATTCGCAAACATTAGGCCCAACTAAAGCCCTCGTGATAGTATGATCATGAGGGTATAATTTTACGTCAATATAAGGAGGTATAAATTCATGAAAAAGTTCTTAATTGCAGCCATGTTGATGACGTTTATGTTTGCTGGTAGTGAGTTTGCGGCTGATGTAGATATTGGCTAAGGCTATCATTTTCCGGACGGTTTTGCCATGATTCTAATAACGAGTTCTGACGGTAGCTCTATTCAAAACGCTGTTGACCAGATTCAAGACGGCGGGACGATTTATCTACAAGGAAATTTCAAGCTGAAGAAGAATATCACAATCAATAAAAATTTAACGATTTCAGGAATGAATAACACTGTTCTGGACGGCAATATAAACTTAGATGGCATTATTATATGCGAGAAAAGTAGTGATGTTACGCTCGAAAATCTCGCTATAACCAACGGGGGCGGAGGTGTAATAATTAGGAAAGGTAGCAACGTTAAAATAATAAGCTGCGATATTTACGAGAATTATCGCTTTCTCGGAGGCGGCATATTATCACATGCTGATACACTTACGTTAATGAGTTGTGATATACACAATAATGCTGCCATGCTAGGTAAAGGCGGAGGAATATACTTAGAGGGCGGCACAGTTACGATTACCGATTGCAACATAACAGATAACACTGCTGCAGTGTGTGGCGGAGGGCTTGATGCGTCAAAAGCTACCATAACAATGCAAAACTGCACAATCACTGGAAATAAATCAGTTTGGGGTGGTGGCATTAATCTTATTAATTTAGGAACAAAACTAACAGCGATAAGTTGCGATATTTCAGGTAACACTGCTTCTATTTCAAGTCCAGACATCTCTTTACAGAGTGGCGCAACATATGAGGAAGTAAACGAGTAGGAGGAAAGTTCAAATGAGTAAAAAATTTTTTATAGGACTGCTTGTAATTTCTCTCGTAGCTTTGGCCGGAGGTTGTGAAAGCAGTAATAGCCCTATAACCAACACAACAGACGTAGATACAGCTTTGAAAGGAGCTTGGACATCATCAAATAATGGCACAACCACAATAACTAGCACGAATACGGACAGTAAAAATGATCTTAAAGAGTTGGAGGCTTTATTTGAATCATATAGCGAAATTCCGGGCGACGTACGAGAACAATACGAAGCAGAGAAGAAACGACTTCAGGAAGAGAACACTGTCGTACCAGTAAATGCAACTGTAGCAAGTGCTGTGTTTCTCTTTGATGACTGCAATATTTCAGGCGATAGCGGCACTGCTAAACTTACGGCGGTTGTAATTCTAAGCGGAGATTCTTTATTCGTGCCAATATGCTATAACGGTGTTGCAATATCTACGCAGCGTAACAACATAAACGAGTGGACAGCGACAACTCCCGACGGAGGCACATTATCAATCAACATGGAGTCGGAAGAAAAGATTAACCTTTCGGGAAAAGTTCATTATCTTGACTATGATTGCGAATTTAGCACGGTTATAGATAAAAATTTGCATAATTCAATAAATCCAACAACGATTTTGGACGGCACTTGGAAATTAAGCGAAACTCAAGGCGGTGGCTGTTTAGCTATTGACTCCAAGATTACTTCCGCTGTTATTCCAGACGCAGTGTCAATATACTTCAAAGATACCAAGGAAGACAAAGCCTGCTACGTAAAAAGTGTAATATTATGAGTTAAACACTTCTTCGATTTTTCCTCGTTCTCCCTGTCCTCTTTTGCCGCAGCTACTTGAGTTTGTCCGACAGTCCGGAGGCTTGACTTCCCGACTAGCCATCGGTAGTGATTCGCTTGTTCAGCTATCAAATTTCAGTGTTTATTGTGCTTTGACTTGCACACCCCATCCCTCTAACCCTACGCAGCAGATTTTACCTCCTTTACAAAAATTTTATATCGAGTTTTATACGGATTAGAGTACTATATTACACTATGTCAATATCTAGCTATCTCTCCTTTGATCTTGGCGCGGCACTGAAGAAAAATTGGGCTGCTTATAGCGACGGTGGTTATTCGGACTTTGCCAGCATGGATAATCCAGAGAATGACCCTGCGACTGACTTCCTCAAGATACTTGGCATTTTCTCATATACGTTGCAATATGCCACAATGAATTTTACTGACGTAACTACAAATGATGATGGAGCAAACACAGTAACTTTTGGGATTGCCTCTTCCTTCTTGTGTACGAACGATTTTGTTAGCGTGCTCCTTGATTATGCCGGGTTACCTGAAGAGACTATGTCTATGCCTATCACGAGTACGATAAACAAAGCTACTATTGCAAATTCCGGAAATTTTTTGCGTTTCATAGATAGCGAAGGCATAATTTATGATCTCTCATTTATTTCGGATACAGAAGCATTTCTTGCGATTGATGAAACTGGACCAGAGACAGGATACAACAGACTTGTCTTGAGATTGAGAGCAGAATAAACGTTCTGTGATTAAGCGATAAAGTTCCCTGTAGTCGTTTTGGCTGCGGGGAATTTTTTTAGCTAAATCAGGGTATAATTCTCGAATTACTTAACAAGGAGGAATTAATTTGTTATGGATATAACTTATTTGTTATGGCTTCAGGATTTCAGAAACAGTATCAACGACGCTTGGACGCCATTTATGGAATGGATTTCACTTTTCGGAGTGAGAGCGATACTTCTTTTGCCAGTATTTGTGTATTGGTGCATTAATAAGCGCAAGGGGTTATTTATACTCTTTGCATGGAAATTAAGCCAAACTATTAACGCTATCGTGAAATTAACGGCTTGTGTATATCGTCCATGGGTACGTGACGCAAGAATTATTCCGGCTGGCGATGCTATTAAGACAGCTGGGGGTTATTCGTTCCCAAGTGGTCATACAATGATGGCGACTCCCATATATGGCGGCTTGGCTGTGAGTTTTAAGAACAAGTTGTTGCGAGTCTTATTCGTTGCAGGGATTCTAGTAACAATGTTCTCACGAAATTATTTAGGCGTTCATACTCCACAAGATGTTGTTGTTGGGTTAGTGCTTGGTTGTTTGTCTATATACATTGCGCGAAAGGCCTTGGATTATCTTGACAGCCACCCCGAGAAGGATATTCTGGTTATGGTTTTATGTGCAGTTGCTGGAATTGGGACGCTTATTTACGTTACATACAAGCCTTACCCTATGGATTACGTTGACGGGAAATTGTTGGTTGACCCGGTTAAAATGCAAATTGACTCTTGGGGAGACGCTGGAGGCTTTGCTGCGTTTGCGTTGATGTGGTTCATTGAGAGTCGCTTTGTGAAATTCACTCCGACCGGCTGGAACGTTAAGGGTGTCGTGCTTTGCGTAATAGGGTTAGTCCCACTTTACTGGGCAGTTGATAATCTTAGAGGAGTAATCAGTCCGGCATTAGGTCAACACGTGGGCAAACTGGCGGCACAATCTTTGATGCTGTTCTATATTATGGTGGTGTGGCCATTAGTTCTGAAAATGTTTGCTAGAAAATCTTGATTACGCTAAAATATCCATTAATGCGAACAAGCCCCCGTTCGTAGTATGTTATTAGGAGGAAGAAATTTATCATGACGGGCAGCAGCTCATACTTGGCAAAACCCGGCCAGGTCGAACGAAAATGGTACGTTATTGATGCGCAGGATAGATCACTTGGACGTCTTGCAGCAGTTATATCAAGAATATTGACAGGCAAAAACAAGCCTACATATACACCTCATGTTGATACAGGCGATTATGTTATCGTTATCAATGCCGAGAAAGTTAAACTCACTGGACATAAAGCAGAGCAGTCAACTTGGCATTATCATTCAGGGCACCCTGGCGGCTATAAGTCAACACCGTGGGGAATACTCGTAAAGACAAAACCCGAAGCGTTATTCCATCATGTAGTCAAAGGAATGCTCCCAAGAAACAGACTGAAATACGCAAGCAAGTTGAAAGTTTATGCAGGGCCTTCACATCCACATGCAGCACAGAACCCTGTAACCCTTGAGATTTAACACTAGGAGGAAAATAAATCATGGCAGACGATAAGTATACATGGGGAACAGGACGCAGAAAGAACGCTTTAGCCCGCGTAAGAATTTGCATGGGAACCGGTGAAGTTAAGATCAATAATCGTACAGTTGAGGAATATTTCCCGCGTTTACTGTGGCAGTCACAAGTTTATCAGGCTCTCAAGACGGCTGGTGTTGAGGGACGCGTTGACGTGTTCGTTAATGCTTCAGGCGGTGGCTTAACAGGTCAGGCCGGAGCGGTTAAGCTTGGCATAGCACGTGCATTAATCAAGATGAACCCAGATTTACGTCCCGCACTCAAGAAGGAAGGATTATTGACCAGAGATCCGAGAATGGTTGAGCGTAAGAAATTCGGCCAAAAGGGCGCAAGAGGAAAGAGACAGTTCTCAAAGCGTTAATTGCGTCAAGACATTCAGGAAAATACATTCCCCTATCTATTACGGTAGGGGATTTTTTGTAACAACAATAAACTATGCTGCCAACCTTTAGGCCACTCTAAGCCCTTGCTAAAGTTTTGCTTTAGAGTAAACATGTTATATGACACATTCCGCGGGCGTGTAATATTTCCGATCAAGGACATAACAGGGAGAATTGTAGCTTTTGGTGGCCGATTGATTGACGGTGAAGGCGCGAAGTACATTAATAGCTCTGACAGCAAATTATTCAACAAGCGCAGAAATTTATACTTGCTGAACGCAGCAAGGAAAGCTATTCACAACAAGAAACGCTCAATTCTCGTTGAGGGGTATATGGACGCGATAAGGTTACACAAATGCGGATTTACGGAGGCTGTAGCGTCGTGCGGAACATCATTAACGCCAGAACAGGCTTCACTGCTATCTCGTTATGCAGACCGTTGCTATATCTGCTATGACAATGACAAGGCAGGCCAAAACGCTACGTTACGAAGCATGTATGTGTTAGCTCAAAATGGAATTAATGTTCAACTGCTCGAACTTTTTAAGGGTAAAGACCCCGATGAATTTTTGAGTACGAACCCTCCAGAAAGTTTTGAAGAATTGCTGAAGCTTGCGCGACCGTTAGTATTACACCATTTAGAAATTTTAACGCCAGCGATTCAAAATCAGGGCACGAGAAAATCAGCTTTGAGAGAATTATTTGCGAGCTTGTCACAACTAGATATAGCTGAATTTTTACAATACAAACTACAGTTAGCCGAAGTAACAGGAGTCCCGCCAAGTAAACTCGAAGAATATTTTTCGCGCAAAGTGACTAACAAGGAATTAACTGCCATGAGTACACCGCAGAATAATAGGCAAATTGAACAGCCGTTTGAAGCTGCGTTGTGTTCGTTGATGGCTATATATTCTGAATGTAGGCTTGCATTGTTGAATGACAGACTGCTGAATATCGTTCACAATCCTACAGCGCAATTAGTGATTGACGGACTTTTGCACAACGGGGTAGGTCAAATTAGATTGTGGCGTGACATTGGAGAGTTTGAAGTGCTTTCGTTGTTGGCGCGAGGTGAAGAAATTTGTTCACAGCTTGAAGAGATGAGCGTTATGGAAAAATTGCAGAAAGTTTATCGTGTGTTATGCGCACGAACTGTCAATGGACGTATTAAATACATAATGGCCAAAATGCAGAAGTCACAGGCAACCACGCAAGAATTATTAGAGTTGCAAAGGTTGAAGACGATGAGGCTATGAACAAATTCAATCACAATTTCAATAACGCGTGCGCACGATTTAGCTTCTGGAATGCGGTAGTGTGTTATTTATTCGGCTTTGAGAAATTTCTGAACGAGCAGGACATGTTGACGAGTGAGGACAAAGTGTCAGTAGATACACGAACGGAAAAAATTATTCAGGCGGCACTTGATAAACTAATGGACGGACGCACCTCATTTATAATAGCTCATCGGCTATCAAAGATAAGGAACGCGGATTTAATACTTGTCATGCAGAACGGTGACGTGGTTGAAGCTGGGACGCATGATGAATTATTATCACAAAAAGGACTGTATGCGAATTTATATAATAGTCAATTTTCAGAAGGAGGAATAAATTAGCAATGAAGATCAGAAAATGTGTATTCCCTGTAGCAGGATTAGGAACGAGGTTTTTACCCGTAACGAAGGAATTAGCAAAAGAGATGCTGCCGCTTGTGAATCGTCCTATTATCTCTTACGGAGTCGAAGAGGCTTTAGCGTCCGGTTGTGATGAGATTATCATGATAACAGGACGTGCAAAACGTTCGATCGAGAATTATTTTGACAGGTCATTCGAGCTTGAGGAGTTGTTGAAATCCAGAGGCAAGACGGAACTTTACGACAAAATGCTTGCAATTTCCAACATGGCCGAGATTTTATTCATTCGTCAGCGTGAACCTTTAGGACTTGGCCACGCAGTATTATGTTCTGAACCTGTCTGCAAGAACGAATTTTTCGGAGTTGCTCTTCCTGATGACGTGTTCCTGAATCCTGAAGCCCCTGTGTTATCGCAGTTAATCACAGTCCACGAGAAAATAGGCGGCAGTGTAATAGCACTTGAGGAAGTCGAGGCTGATGATGTATCACGTTATGGAATAGTCAAGCCACAGTTTGCTATCGATAACGGAATATACAAGATAGAAGACATGGTAGAGAAACCCAAGAAGGAAGACTCACCAAGCAATCTTGCAATAATGGGACGCTATGTGTTATCGCCGTCAATATTCCCGTTGCTGCGTAAACAAGGAGCAGGAACTGGCGGAGAGATTCAACTTACGGACGCAATAAAGACTCTATGTTCACAAGAACCAGTATGGGGAGTTGTCTATAAAGGCAGAAGATTCGACTGCGGGACACAAAAAGGCTGGTTGAGTGCAAATGTACAGCTTGCACTTGAAGAACCTGAATTGCGAGATGTTGTGCTCAATGTTGTGAGTAAAGAGTTTAACAAGGAGGAAAATATCAACAATGTTAATCAATAAGACAGCGACAGGTAATGAATTAACCATAGCGATCGAAGGCAGACTCGATACGACAACAGCTCCTCAGATAGAAAAAGAACTTGAGGGCCTTAGCAGCGTGAAAGAGTTAGTGATCGACATGACAAAACTTGTTTATGTATCATCAGCGGGACTAAGAGTATTACTAAAGGCTCAAAAGATCATGAACAAGCAGGTGAAAATGACGGTTAAGAATGTAAGCAACGAGATCAAAGAAATTTTCGAGGTAACGGGATTTAACGAGCTGTTAAATATAGAATAGGAGGACGAGGCCATGATATTCGATAAATCTGCGGATGGAACGAGTTTAACATTGACGCTTGATAAGAAATTAAGCGCGGTAACAGCAGATGAACTGGAGAAGGCACTGACACGGGAATTAAAGGGAGTTAATAATTTTGTAGTTGACATGGCAAAACTTGCTTATGTATCGTCAGCGGGATTACGTGTATTACTAAAGGCCCAAAAATACATGAATCAGCATGGGAGCATGACAGTCAAGAATTCTATCCCGGAGGTCATGAATATATTAGAGACGACGGGCTTTGATGAAATATTAGACATTGAGTAACAAACTGCGTTACTTGTAGTCGTCAAATAATGTCACAATATAAGTATACCCTCACTTGTAGGAGTGGGGGATTTTTTGAATGCTTGAAGGCGTAAAAACGCAGGATGATTGTGGGGACAAAATGGCATTGTTACTCAACCACAATGGTTATGACAAGAGGGAAAGTGCGTTAAAAACAATGTAGCGTAAAAGATTCCTTTACACACTTTACTTGACAGAACCAAATTTATCTCAAAACGTTTTCGAGTTCTGATTCAGATTTGATCGTTACAGCCTCATCAACTACCCCCTTCTTTATCGTTACAAGCGCGGGCATTTTCCCAACAAGCGCTAATTTCTCGGTCATACGTGCATTGCGATAGCCATCAATCATGGAGACATTCAGGCCTTTAGCCTTTGCACAAGCTTCCACGGCGTTTGAGAGTTTCACTTGTGCTTCATCAATGCTTGAGTAAAAGAACGCTTTGACCTCTTCAGGCTCTAATAAGGTTGCGCGCAGGTGTACTTGTTCATTAATGTACGACGATGCCGCCATAGCAGCAACAGCTCCATCAGACGCAGCAGTGATAACTTGACGCAGATATTTGCTCCTAACGTCACCAGCCGCGAAAATTCCCTCAACTGAAGTCTCCATGTGATCATTTGTGATAATCCAGCCGCCCTTTTCAGCCTTAACAAGTCCTCTCACACAATCATCATCAGGTTCTTGGCCAACGAACATAAACACGCCCGCGACATCAAGATTAGAAGTTTCGCCGGTCTTCACGTTTTTAAGCATGAGATTCTCAACCATTCCATTACCTTCAATTTTTTCGACCACAGTATTGTAGACAGGTTGAATTTTGGGATTAGCAAGTGCTTGTGCAATTGCGGCTCTGTCAGCTCTGAACTCGTCGCGACGATGGATAATGTAGACCTTGGACGCGAATTTCGTGAGGTAGTTTCCTTCTTCAATGGCAGTATTTCCACCACCGACCACAGCAATATCGTACCCTTCAAAGAATGCTCCATCGCATACAGCACAGAAGCTCACGCCTTGGCCGATATGTTCAGCTTCACCTTCACAGCCGAGTCTCTTAAAGTGTGCACCAGTTGCCACGATAATAGCCTCTGCTTCAATCTCGTTGATCTCTCCGGACTTTTTCGTGACCACAATTTTTTTCCCCTCGCGTAATTCTACTTTGCTTGAGTTCACGATTCTTATTTCGGTGTTGAATTTCAGTGCATGCGCTTTAAGCATCTCCCCAAGTTCAGGACCTGTAGCATGAGCAACTCCCGGGTAGTTCTCGATCTCGTCGGTGTTGTTGATCTGTCCACCTGTCGCAGCTCTTTCAAGCACTAAGACATCAAGTCCCGCGCGTTTGCCGTAAATTGCCGCACTCATTCCAGCAGGGCCAGCCCCGATTATAACAAGTTCTCGTTTTTCCATAGCTAGTAGCCTCCTTAAAAAATATTTAATCTGCCTGTTCCTGTTACGAAGTCGCCTATAATTTTAACGTGTTCAAAATTTTCGTGTCTAATATGCTTCAATAAAGCTTCAGCTTTTTCCGGGTCAACTGCTAATAACAAACCGCCCGAGGTCTGAGCATCATATATCAAATCCAAATCCGAACGCCCGACTTTTTCGCCTTTAACGTCAATAAATTTCTCATAAGCTGCTTGATTGCGATATGCTCCTTCAGGTACAAGCCCCATGTCCGCTAAATCCTTAACGCCTTGAATAACAGGCAAGCTCTTTGCACATATGTTGCAGTCAAGATTATTATCCGTCCCCAACATGTCGGCCAAGTGTCCAGCAAGTCCGAAGCCTGTAACGTCCGTAGCAGCATGAACGCATTTATGTAGCTCATCTGGTAAATTTATCGCGTTTAACTTCTTCATACTTTCTGTAGCTTGCGTTCGTGTAGCCTCGTCTTCGATCATATCGGCCTTAATCGCAGTTACAGCTATTCCAGTTCCAAGCGGCTTGGTGAGAATCAATTTATCGCCAGGTTTAGCTCCTGTTGTTCGCCACAATTTCGCCTTCTCAACCTCGCCATAGACAACAAGCCCGTATTTTGGTTCATCGTCCTGAACGCTATGACCTCCAACTAAAAACGCTCCTGAAGATCTGACACGTTCAAAGCCTCCTTCAAGCACTTGCTTTAACACTTCAAGCTCAAGATATTTTGTCGGGAAGCATACAACGTTAAGCGCGATAATGGGTCTTCCTCCCATTGCAAATACGTCACTAATGGAATTAGCCGCCGCAATTTGTCCCCATGTAAAAGCATCATCAACGACTGGAGTAATAAAATCAAGCGTGAGAATCCCGTAACGTTTTTCATCAAGCTCAAAGACTGCCGCGTCCTCGTTACCATTCCATGAAGCTAAAATTCTGTCGCCGTAAATTTGTGGTATATCCGATAAAACTTTTTGTAGATCCCCCGGACCTATTTTTGCTGCTCACCCACTTGAATGTGATAGTTCAGTCAATCTCTTCTTCATGTTCTGGTCTTCAACATCACAACACGACACTACAATCACCTGCCTTTCTTGCCTCGTTTGCGAGAAAGTATATACTATATCGTGAAAAATGAGAGAGGAGTAATTCGTAAATGGCAATCATTGAAATCACAAAAGACAATTTCGAAACAGAGTTCAAGAATAGTTCCATACCAGCAGTGTTGGACTTCTGGGGACCAAAATGTGGCCCGTGTATGACTCTGATGCCTAAATATCATGAGCTCGCAGAGAATCCAAAGTATGAAGGCAAATTCAAATTCTGTTCGGTCGATACTTCAAAGAATCGTCGTGTAACCATGATGGTAAAACCCGCAGTAATGGCTCAACCTACGTTCATATTCTATAAGGGTGGCCAAGAAGTTGCCAGACTCGGTGGAAGTTCTCTCACCATTGACAAAATCACAGACAAAGTGGACGAGTTTTGCTCATAAGTCATGCAATGTTTAGCGACATTCAAGACTACTAGCGCCGCGTTAATGTTTGAGAGAACATGTAGAGCTTCGGGGATTGATGCACGTATTGCTCCAGTACCTCGTAAACTTTCATCAAGCTGTGGTCTTGCATGTGAATATCCATGTGATCTACGTGACAAAGTTCAGGAAATTGCGACGGGAAAAAAGATTCAAGTAGCAGGCTATCACGATATAACCGACGAGGCTTGAGCAAGCTAAAGGGAATTTTTTTGTGGTACAATCGCCTGTATGTTCAATCAGGTATCCTCTTTGGAGAGGTTGGTTGCAACCATGAGGTAGAGGGAGCGGACTTAAATCCCTCCTTTTATTATGTCATAAGGGAGGCAAAATTTCACGTCATGGAAAAATTCGATACGCTCATAATCGGAGGTGGCCCGGCTGGATTAATCGCTGCTATAAGAGCTGCTTCACTTGGTCAAAACGCCGCTATAGCCGAGAAAAATCATTCGCTGGGAGAGAAATTACTGTTATCTGGAAAAGGACGCTGCAATTTTACAAACGCTGAAAGTGATATGAACGTCTTTATCTCAAAATATGGCGATAACGGAAAGTTTTTATACTCATCATTCAGCAAATTCGGCCCCGCTGAAGTCGTTAGGTTCTTCAAAAAGATCGGAGTCGAGTCAGTTGAGGAACGCGGCAAAAGAATCTTCCCTGTTGTTGGAGGATCACAAAGAGTCTTAGACGCATTAATAATGCAGTGCAAGAAATACAACGTCAAGATTATGCGTAACACTCAAGTCAAAGCACTCAAAGTTAGAAATTCTCATGTTGATCGTGTCATAACTGATAGAGATGAATTTTACGCGGATAAATACATTCTAGCGACCGGCGGCAAGTCTCACCCCAAAACAGGCTCAACAGGGGACGGCTATAGATTCGCGCTCCAAGCTGGCCACACTATCACGAATTTATATCCCGCTCTCGTTCCTATTAGGACACGCGAAACTTGGGTAAAACTTGCTAGCGGTTGTGAGTTAAAAAACGTCAGGCTAACTGTAATTCTTAATGGTAAGGATATTGATAACAGGTTCGGAGAAATGGAATTTACAAACTTTGGAATAAGCGGCCCCATTGTCATGGATATAAGCTCACACGTTCCAGACTGGCAGGGAGATTTAGAATTATCGTTAGACCTCAAACCAACACTTACGCACGAAATCTTGATTGAAAGAGTTAAACGCGAGATAAAAAAATTCACTGGTCATAAAAGATTCGCCGGATTAGTTCGTTCACTCGTGCCCGCTAAATTAGTTGCCCTTATACTCGAGCTTTCTGACATTCCACACGATAAACCCATTGAATATATTTCAGACGAGGAGATTTCCGATTTCATTAAGCTCTTGAAGGATATACGCATGAACGTAAACGGCCTATGGAGCTTTAATAATGCTGTCGTGACTCGCGGCGGAGTAAGTTTGCAGGAGGTTGACCCAGCTACAATGAAATCAAAGTTGTGCGATAATTTGTATTTGGCCGGAGAAATTCTGGATCTCAATGGCCCTTCAGGAGGCTTTAACTTACAAGTCTGTTGGAGTACAGGTTACATAGCAGGGAGTGTTAACAAATAAATGTTACTCGTACTTGACATAGGCAATACAAATACTGTAGCAGGAATTTATGATGGTGATGAATTAATCGCACAATGGAGGCTATCTTCAATTCTGCATACGTCCGACGAATTAGGCGTATATTTATTGACGTTGTTAGCAACAAGGGATATTGACCCAGCGGAAATTTCCGGAGCGGCTTTTGCAAGTGTGGTACCCTCGTTGGATTTCTCAATGATGCAGGCAATAAGGCAATATTTTAACGTTGAGCCTTTACAGGTTTCTGCGCTTACGAATACTGGAATGGAAATTCGCACAAAAAATCCTCGTGAGGTTGGAGCAGATAGAATCGTGAACGCTTTCGCGGGTCGTGAAAAATATGGTGCGCCTTTAATAGTTGCTGATTACGGAACTGCGATAACGTTTGATGTAGTTTCAGAGGACGGAGCTTACCTCGGTGGAGCAATTGCCCCTGGTCTCAATTCTGGAATATCCGCGCTATTCTCAAAAGCTGCTAAGTTGCCTCAAGTGGCTTTGTCAATTCCTGAAAGCGTCATTGGTCGTAGCACTGAAGAGGCCATACAATCGGGAATATTATTCGGGAATGCTGGCTTGACTGACAGAATAGTGAACATGATTCGCGCTGAACATGGGCTCGAAAAAGCTAAGGTTGTGGCTACTGGTGGGCACGCTGGATTGGTGGCCAAGGTATCAGAAACTATTGATTACGTTGATAAATGGCTGACGTTGGAGGGCTTGAAAATAATTGCTAATAGGAGGGCTTGAACTCAAGAATCGTTTGTGCCTTGCACCTTTAGCCGGGATAACAAGCTTACCAGTTAGAGAATTTTTCACGGAGTTGGGAGCGGCTCTGACTCATACGGAAATGATAAGCTGTGCAGGATTGATTCGCGACAATACTAAGACTTGCGACATGCTAGGAACTTCTGAACGTGAAGGGCCGTTAATAATACAACTCTTTGCGCCCGACTCGAATATATTAATCTACGGGGCTGAACGTGCAATAAAAATCTGCCAAAAGTTTTCGGGCTTGGGAATTAATATGGCCTGTCCTATGCCTAAGATAACAAAAAATTCATGTGGGGCGGCGTTGCTTCATAAACCTGAAACGGCTGGCGAAATGGTAAGAGGCTTGAAGACTCTCGGCTATCCTGTATGGGTAAAAATTCGAAGGCTTGAGAAAGATTCGGACACGTTGAGTTTTATTGAGACTCTTGCAAATTCCGGGGCCGATAATGTTTGCCTGCATGGTCGTACAGCTTCACAACGTTATGAGGGACTCGCAGACAGAAATATAACGAGACTTGCGGCTGAAAATTTTCCCGGGCTTATAAGTGCTAGCGGTGACGTTAAGAGCGTGAATGACATTGACGAATATTTATCGTTCGGTTGTGTTGCAGTGATGCTCGCTAGAGGAGCTATTGCAAACCCGTTTTTGTTTAGCGATTCTGTTATGCGCATTGACGAGTTAATTAAGTTCGCAAAACGCGCCGAAAAATTATGTGGGGAACATAAAGCAGTAGTATTAATGAAGAGATTTGCTGGAAGCGTGCTAAGATTCGCGGAAGGGTCAGCCGATAAGAGAAAGCGTGCGTGTACTTCAACAAGTTTGAACGAAATAATAAAAATTTTGCAGGAATAACAGAAATCAAAAGGGGAGTAATAATTTATGGAACGATATGAATTTATACCAAGCGGTGTATGTACGAAGTTAATCACATTTGAGCTTTCAGACGACGGAAAATTGCATAACCTGACTTTCTTGGGAGGTTGTCCGGGAAATCTTGCGGCTATATCACGTTTGCTGGAAGGTGCCGACGCTCTACATACCGCAAAAATTTTGCGTGGAAATCATTGCGGTAGCCGTAAGACCTCATGTGCGGATCAGTTGGCTATAGCTATTGAAGAAGTGTTGTTGAAACTACGTCAAGCATCATAGCATCATGAAAGTTGATAATTATTTCGGGAGCATATGGGACGAATTACCAACTAAATCAGAACGTAAAATCCCAGAAACTCAAGCCGAGGCAATGGACTTTTACGAGGCCGCAGAGACAAGCGCAAATAAATCGCTGATGAAGACTTGGGACAGCCATAACGATATGGTCAAGAAATCAGCTGAATTAAGGAAGATAAGTGAACGCAAAAAAGTTTTAGAACGTCAAGCGCAAGAGAGACGAGAAGAGAATCAAGCACGCCTACAAGATAACATAAACGATAACGAAAAAAGACACAAAGAATTTGAAAGCCTCAGAAGTTAAACAAACCACCAGCACGAGCCGGTGGTTCTTACTATGCTTCTACAAATACGCTGGCACCTGCTCCACAAATCGGGCATTTGTAATCGTCAGGCACTTTATCTCCTTCATAGACATAACCGCAAATCTTACACACCCACTTTTTTGAGGCTACAGCTTCAACTTCTTTAGCAGGCTTTGAATTTCCTAACACTGATTTTGACACAGCCTCGGCTAATGTTGTCAACGCTTCCGTATCTTTGTTTGCCGGTGAAGACATAATTGTAACTGTTTTGCCCTCCACACTGCAATTATGTAGACGATCAATTATTTCCCTCATGAGCTTTCCAGATACTGGAGACCAACTCCCATTTTCTATGAAACTGAAGCAACGATTTTGAAGGTTATGTGCCTCTAAGTCCAGCAAGAAATTTTTCATCGGTGTGAATATGCCCATGTTATACGTGATTGACGCAAGAACGATATGACTACAACGGAATACTTCGGCTATCAATTCGCTTACATGAGTTTTTGAGACATCATAGACACTGACATTTGCAACGCCATTTTGTGAAATTTTTGCTGCAAGTGCATTGGCTGCGCTCTCCGTCCCTCCGTACACCGAACCATAGACAACCATAACAGCCTTTTCTTCGGGTGTATAGCTGCTCCATAAATTATATTTCTCGAGAATCCAGCCTAGATTTTTTCGCCACACAGGTCCATGCGTCGGACACAAGATACGAATATTCACACCGCCAGCTTTTGCCAGAACGTCCTGAACTTGCTTGCCATATTTGCCAACGATATTGCAGTAATAACGCCTAGCATCAGGAAGCCAATCTTGTTCAAAATTTACCTCGTCAGCGAAAAGATTGCCGTTTAATGCTCCAAAGCTCCCGAACGCGTCAGCAGAAAACAAAACGCCGGAAACATCGTCGTACGTCATCATAACTTCAGGCCAATGAACCATCGGCGCCATAACAAACGTCAATGTATGTTTGCCAACTTTCAACGTATTTCCTTCGCTAACAATCACTGAACGATCCGAAATATCGCAATCAAAGAACTGATTCAGAATTATTGAAGCCGCTTTAGTACATACGACTTTTGCTTCAGGATAGCGTACTAGTACTTCAGAAATAGCGGAACTATGATCGGGCTCCATATGATTGACTACGAGATAATCTAATTTTTTCCCGTCCAAGACAGCTGTAAGATTCTCGAAAAACTGTCCTGTTACGGAACGATCCACAGTATCAAATAACACCGTCTTATCGTCCAGCAATACATAGGAATTATACGCAACCCCTCGTGGAATAGGATACACATTCTCAAATAACTGAATACGACGATCGCTCACTCCAACATATACAATATCTTCTGTTACTGCACGACAATTTTTAACCCCTGCAAATTTTTTCTTGCCCTTAAAAGCGTCATCACTCTTGGGCGTCTCTTCCGCAAATGCTCCAACAGTTCCAAGAAGACTCGTCGCGGCTATTCCGGCTGCACTAGCTTTTATGAAATCTCGTCTGGTGATTTCCCTGTTCATTTCGTTTTCCCCCTTCAATATTTCAATTTGCAAAATTATAATGCATAACCGTGAGTGAGGCTATAATTCGTAGCAACAAGATAAGCAATATATCAGATAATCACGCGAAATGCGGTGTGCTAAAATTTTCTGCGAGCTTATGTTTTGTTTAAGCTAAATATTTTGGGGGGGGGGTTGGTGTATGAGTAATCAATTAAGTAAACCGAAGAACAATTTACGAGTCCTGAACCTTATTAATAATGTCAATATTACCGCAGCTCTTATAGCTTTCTTGTCTGTTGTCGTCCTGTGCACAATTTTACATATAGCTAAAAATATTTTTATCCCCTTAGTTACAGCTTGGTTCATATTACAAATTTTGCGCCCTGTCAATCTTATAGGAAATAAATTACACATTCACCCTTATTTCAATCTCATGTTGTCTTTTCTGGTTTTAATTGGCATTGCTTTGGGAGGGGGAAGATTTATAGGTAGTCTAGCAGTCGATTTCAACGACGTATATATTCGTTATGCTGCAACATTAAGAGAACGTTATAATGGTTTGCTAGCTTTAATGAATATCACTCCGGAAATGCTTTCCACAATGAATTGGGCCAACATAGGCTTTGACTTCATCAAGAGTAGTACTGGCTACGTTGTAAATTTTCTCGTAGAGTTTTCCAATAAATTTTTCATGACTATATTCTTCTTAATGTTCATGCTTGTTGAAGCTCCTTATGTGGAACGAAAAATTGATCTTGCTTTTCGCGGCGCAACAGGTAACAAAATCAAAGGCATTCTACAAGCTATTTCATCACAAGTAAGAAGCTATTTGATAAATCAAACGTTATTGAGCCTTGCTACTGCGCTTTGTGTATGGGGAATACTTGCTATTATGAAAGTCGAATTGGCTAGAGGTTGGGCCGTACTAACGTTCTTTCTGAATTTTATCCCTAACGTTGGTTCAATCATCGCTACGATTTTACCGGTCGCAATGTCATTGATTCAGTTTCCTACGTTTTTTGAGCCCATTATCGTGTTAGTAACGGTAACTGTGATACAGATGGTGATAGGAAACATAATCGGACCCAAAATTTTAAGCGAGAGTCTTGGTGTTAGTCCCGTCGTGATTCTTTTGTTCCTGTTATTCTGGGGAATGATATGGGGAGTACCAGGAGCGTTTTTATCAGTACCAATCGCTTCGATCATAAAGATATGCTGCGAGAACGTTTCACCATTGAAACCTATAGCCATCATGATGGGGAATATGTCTCCAATTTCAAATAGTGACAAAGATAACAACAATGAATAAAATCTGTGAAAGGATAAAATTTTCATGAACCCTAATGAACTCTGTTTTACCGTGTTAGGTTCAAGCGGGGCTGGTAAGACAACTTTACTTGCCTGCATGAACAAATTCTTCAGTGAGATATTCGCCGGTGTGTTCTCTCCTGGTGATACGAAATCGTTTGAGATACTGGCGAACTCCTACAAAGCCCTCGAAAACGAAGCTAATGACTCCGAGCATTTGGACTTTGGAATCGCCATCACTAACACCGAAGAAGAGCGTGAATACGTTTTCAACATTGATACTAAGAGCTACAAACTTCCTGTGCGTTTCTATGATTTTCCGGGCGGCTGGCTGAACTCTGAGGACAAAGAAAATTACAACAAGCTCTATGAAATTGTCAATCGCTCTGAAATTATATTTGTCGTTCTCAATGCTCCTTATCTCATGGAATACAACGGGAAATTTATTGAGCGTGCAAAAATTAACGAGATACAAAGCTTGTTAAGCCAGACTCTACAAAATTGTGTTGATGATAAATTAGTCTTGATCGTACCAATGAAGTGCGAGAAGTACATGAATGAATTAGATAATTTATACGGCAGGATTAACGATGCTTTTCATGACACAATAGGGCTTGTCAACAATAACAACAAAATCGCGCTTGCTGTGGTACCAGTTTGCACAATAGGTAACGCCAAGTTCAGCAGATTTGATTTTGAAGGTGAAGAGATCGTCAGAGAAGTTTTTCGTAAACAAGCTAATTCAATCTTCGCGCCCCAGAATATTGACCAACCTTTACGCTTTGCAATGAGCTTTTTCTTGAATCATTTCAAGCTACCACAAGACTTGAGAATCATTGCTGACCAAATTCAGAAAGACATTAAGATAGACCAGGCGAAAATTTTATCAGGAGCTGGCTTGATAACTGGCGAGGGAATAACACAACGTAAATCCCTAGATTCTGTTGAGCCTACTCCACAAAAAACATCAACAGAACCAATAAAACTTAAAAGGCAGCATAAGACTGGTAGCAAGTACAAAATTGCTCTTATGGGAGCGTCTGGAGTTGGCAAAACAGTTTTCCTTGGCTCATATTTCAAACTTGTATACGAAGATGCAAAGGGCCAACATTCGATCGACATTAAGGCGCAAGAGTCCATTAACAGAATTACAGGCTTGATTCATAAACTTTTTGTCGATAAAGAAAGAGTCATAGGAACGTCTGAACGTGTAGATTTTAGCTTCTCCGTGAACGATGAAGACGTGAAAATGGATATTGAGCTTTTTGACGTAGAAGGCGGTACAACTACGGATATAAATTCTTGGATAAGAGGTAAGATTCTCCCTGACCTGTTGGACGCTGACGGAGCTTTATTCTTCATGTCTGGCTATGATCTCGTACACAATCGCGAAAAAATTTTGAAGGATAACATGGTCTTCAGCAGAGCTATTTCGATTCTACGAGAACAAGATATTGATATTCCGATTCAGTTCGTGCTGACTAAAGGCGACAAAATACCAGAAGTTTCAATCGATGAGCTGAAGAAGCATATCGCAGCGTTAATCAAGAGAGCCACAAATTCAACTCACGCGGAAAATTTCCTGGATAAGAGATTCTTCAAGAAAGGTAAGCATGTAAACGTCTATAAATCCGAGTCAATGGGCAAATGGCCTTCCGATACTGTCTTACCAACAAATTATGAGCCCAAAAACGTAACCGAACCAATGGACGAACTTATAACACTAATGTACAAGTCTCGCACTGGATATAATAAGGCTAAATGGATCATTCGTGCTATTGTTGCGGCTGTCGTTGCTGGCGTTTTGTGGGGAGGCTTGTACTTTTGGGATCAGAACAACTGGAACAAAACTTTGGAGAAAGTCGAACAGGCTTTGAGGAGAGCTGATTACCCCGTCGCGCAAAAACTCCTTGAGGATTTCAAGTCGCCATCTTTCTTATATCCGAAATTCATCAGAGCCGATAACAAAATTTATGAAGGTTATGCAAAATATGAGGCCGCCTTGTATTCGTTAGTGCAGTCGGACTTGGCCACAATTGATGAGGATACTTTACCAGCTATGACTCAAGATTTTCAGGAAGCAGAACAAAGAATCGAAAGTTATCTCAAAGTTAGGAATTTCGCTACGGTCGCTCCCGCTCATTATGAACATGTACGCAGCAAAAAATGGTATTTCAGTCTAGGGAAACTCTTCAATTATGACCTCAATCAGGCAATATCATCACCTGATAACCTCATGTCGATAATCCTAGAATGTCTTGATCAAACTGTACCAGATTCATGGAAGCCCAGAGTTAATGAGAAAATTGAAAGCCTTGTGCGTGCATGGTGTAGAGCTTTGCCGACAAACGTTCAACCAACTGTGCTTGAGTCTTATATCACAGCAGCTGATTCGTTAATCAACAGTCAAAAACTCTCGAGTAAGGTTGAAAATTATCTTGAGGATCAGAAGCAGATCTGGACAAGTTACTACGTTGAGTTCGTTAAACAATGCCTAGCTAATTACAGACAAGAGTCCGACATTCCACAGCTAAAATCCCTCATGAATGATTACCCCAATATGCCTGCGCCTGCTAGGGATACTTTGTTGAAAGGGATTCAGGAACTTGAAAGCATACGCATTGATAAACTTGCAAGTAATCTCGCAAAAGCTAGATCGCTTGAAGAACTCTCAAAAGGAGTCTCAAAACTCGGTGCAGATATAAATAATGACGTCATTCAAAGTGTGTTAATTTCGACAATGCAGGGTCTTATGAAGGATCAATTGAGTCAGATACGTGAAACAGCTACGGGATTTATCAAGGACGAACGTTTTGCAGATGGCCGTAAGAAAGTTTCTGATAGCTGTAATCTCCTGCGCAATTCCATTAGGCCGTTGATAGCCTCAAAGCAAGATAACACAATGTTAAAACCAGTTGACGATTTCGAGAAAGCCTTGACGCTTGAAATACATGACTCCCACTTGAACTTATGCAGACAGGAATTTAACAGGAACAGAAACTCACGCAACGTTAGCGATATTGCAGCATGTATAAGCAGCTTAAACGACTTTATCAGGACTTGGCCAAGTTCAGACGAGGCAGAAACAGTTAAGCAAGTGTTGAACTTCTTGACCACGATTCAAAACGGCGTACAAGGAACGATTTATATTAACAGAGGCGATTTCTCAAAGAATACAAACTGGTTTATGGATCCAGATGTGTATGTGGATGTTAAGCGGGGAAATGAAACTCTTCATCATACAAAGACAGTTCATGACGATAAGCCGAATTTCAACGAGAGAATGAATTATGAATGGAAGATTAATAACTCTCCTTTGGAGTTCATTGCGCTTAACGATGTGTGGGGTAATGATAAAGCATTGCTAAGACGACAAGTAAATGTTTCTGGCTTCTTCGGCTACAAGAATCTCACAAGGAAATTGCAGGACGGCAAAAATACACTTGATATAAGTTTCGGTGTATCTATTCCCAAATGTCCTTGGGAGTAAGTGTTATGAGGCAACTATCATATTTCATTTTCACGTCGGGAGAAGAAGGAGTCCACGGGCTTGATTGGGGTATAAAATTTGCCTCATCTGTCCTTGGGGATCATAATCAGCTTGATACTAGCTATAGGGATTTATTACGCGAGTTTAATTTGTCTCCAAACCTTGAACGACCGCAAAATGGTGTTGGGATTCTCTTGCTAAAGTGGACGATGAATTTACTTGTGTTTGTTTTTCCCGGGGAAGATTTATACGGACGGCAAAACACAATAGCCATTGTCTGTAACGTTCCAGCGGATATTGCAAGGGATAAAAGCGTTCGCGAAGTTGCTCGCAGGATATGGAGTGCCAACGATTTAGCTGACATTGCACAATGTGGCGGATTTCGTCCTGATGTTATTGTCTTTCCCGATGAAGCTGCACCCTCAATTGAATATCCGTTCGTTACGTCAAGCATTTTGATGAAGTGGCCAAGTGATGAGCTTGGTTATTTCTCGATTAATCGCAACATTAGGGAACTTCATAGACATTCAGTGAAAGTTGAAGAGCCTGTAATCGTGCCTCCTAAACCTCGGGCCAAGTTGTTAGTAATAATAGCTGCCTGCGTGATCGTTGGAGTTGTTGGGATATTCGCGTTATTGCCCCCAAAAAACATAGAGCCAGAGATTAAACCGAAAGAGATTGAAAGCGTTGACAATGTGCCAGAAATTTCACTCGACGTTCCTGAAATAATGCCTACGTTGGCTAGTAGTGATGACACCAGCAACGACATAATAACCGATAGCGTAAGAGAAGATCTTTATGACCTGTTAAAGCCTCTTCGTAGTGAACGCAGTGAAGTTAAACTTGCTGAAGCTAAACTCAAGCTTGATAGTATTCCTAGGATTGCAGGCGAAAAATTATACGTGGCATTCAGAAATGGTCAGTATGGCAGCATTAGAAAAGATATATTTGATGAACTCGAACGGAAATTAACTATTGAGAGTAGAAACGATAGCATCAGAAGAATCGAAATCACTTTTGATAGCGACGACAGGTTACGAGCTATGAACGGGGGTATATCGTTTGATTTGTGCGTTGAGATTTTTGTTGACCAACTATTAAAGGAAGGTGAATTGCGTTGAGGAAATTTTATATATGCATATGCTTGTCCCTGATAATTTTATTCTGCATAAGGAGCGCTTATTCGGAGCCTATAACGTTCTCTGTAACTATTGACCCTGAAAATTTTGAGGCATGTTCCGAACCTTTTTGTCAATTGTTATCGAAAATATGCTCCGATTACAGCAAGGATTTTGAGGCATTGGCTAACAACCCAGAAGCAAGCAACATCAATATCAAAATCTATCACGAGTGCTCATGGCTATCATGGTTAAAAAATAAAACGCTCCCGAAATTATCAAAGCAAGAAAGTATAGCCACGAATGAAATTATTTCAGAACCACTACAGGCGCCAGAAAAATACCCATGGTTGAAGAAATTCAAATTCCTTGATGAAGACGCGTTGGTGAAAATTGACTCGGTCAACAAGATTCGTGACGTTGATTTCTTTATTGAAGGCGATTTGACATATTGTAGAGTGTTCCCTAATGGTTCTCCGGCAAATTATGGCTTCATCAATAGAGAAAAAATTAGAGAAGCTCTCCGTGGACTTTATGGCGGTGAATTATCCATAACTGGAAAACGTTCATTTAGTTTCAAAAGCTCGCGTGAAGAAGCAAGTTTCATAGCTGACTCGGCGTTGTTATCTTTTGAATCAGTTAAGTTCGTCAGTGCAGATAAACAAAAACTTGAAGACGTCAGGCAAGATTACGGCCAAACACGATATTTTTTCAGAACTGATAGCGAGGGTGTGTATTTTGTTGCTGTCGAGGGAGATAAAGAACGCTTTTACCTTGCTGCGGGAGATTATGTGGTCAGCCGTGAACGATTACGCGAAATTCTTTCAAATGAGCAACGAATCAATTACGATCCAGAAAGCGAGATTATGACGTTTAATTTATGGACGCCTGATAACGAATTGACGGATCAAAATATTAACGCTTGCATCGAGATATTTATATCGCAGCTTATACAAAATTGTGAACAGATTGATACAGCACGCTGGTAATTTTAGGAGGTCGATAGAGGCATGAAAAAGTTAGTAAGTTGTTTGCTAGTTACAGTTATGATCTTGAATTACTATGTTACGGCCGGAGCAGAGATAAAAATTTCTGTTGACGGTAAAAATTTTAATGGTTATTCGGAAGCTGCAAGGCAAAAAATTATTGACCTTTTCAGAGAACTTGAGCTTGTATCCTCACAAGATACAGGCACTGATATTTTCATAAACGTGACTCATAGCTCTTCATGGTCGCTTGAAAAAAGTATTGAGGCTCTAAAATCATCTGGAATTGATCAACTTATCCCATATGGAGAAACCGGGCTTGAATATCTTAGATCACATGGAGGAGAAGGCTGGCGATATATTGAAGAATGCGGAGAAGCGGGGCTGAATTTCCTGAAAGTTTGCGGCCAAGCTGGATTGGAGTACATATTATCGGAAGGGGCCGACGGCTGGGAATATTTGCAGAGGTGCGGCGATGCTGGTATCGAGTTTCTTAAATCACTTGGAAATGTTGCGCTATATTTGTTACTCAACGGCAATCAATTTGGCTATTTCGTGCAATACTTGGGAGAAGACGGCCTTAAAGTCTTGATGCCATATGCTAACGAGGCATTGAATTACCTAATGGCTAATGGAGACGAGGCTTGGGACTACCTTAAAGATTGTAGCGTTAAGGGCTTTGAGTTCCTTAAAGCGTGCGGCGAGAACGGCCTCGATTATATTCTCTCGTTCGGTAAAGCTGGCCTCGATTACTTGTTATCATTCGGTGAAGACGGCTGGAATTTCTTAATGTCATACTACGATAACGGCAAAATCATTCGTAACCTTTCCAAAGATATTCCCGCGTTAAGTAATATTGATTCTAACGACGATAAATCCGTGAAAAACTACCTTGAGACTTACAAAACTCTTGGCCGTGACGTTCTCGAAAGTTATGGCAATGAAGCACTTGACGTTATACGCGACTGGACACCGGGTAAATCTGACGCTCCCAAAAATGAAAACGTTCTCGAAATGATTATTCCCAACGCTGTTAACGTGTACGAAGCTGCTGAAGTTAAAAAATTTCTTGAGGCCGACGCTTTAGAATGGATTGATTTTATTGCAGACTTCAAGGACAAAGATTACTTCAAAGAGGGGATATTGAACTTCTGCCGCGAATATCCGAACTCATTATCAAGCTACGGTTTTGTTGACAGAGAGTATTTAATGAACACCATCAGGAAATTTTACGGTGGAAGATTTTCTCTTCAGGATAACAAAAAATTCATGTTCAGGCTTTCAGGTAACACGGTCTTATGGAATAACACAATTAAGTCAACGGGAGAAAACGCTTTCTTCTCACTGAAAACTTTACGCCCTGGCAAGGGTGGGGACATTCTTAATTTAGCATTACGCCTCCTTCAGACTGTCAGGGATACAAAAATTGATAGTAGGCACGCGATAAGACTCTTCTTCAGAACTAATTATGACTGGCTTAGAGTAGTCGCTGTGATTCGTGAAGGTGTTCCGCCGACTTATTATCTAGCTGGAAATAAAACGCTTGTTGAGAGAAATTCGCTGGCCGAAGCCCTTATGAACCCTGATAACATTGAGCTTGACTCTTCAATGGAGGATTTAATGTTCAATTTACTGAAGCCCGATAGTCGTTTGCAATCGAGCGCTAACCTTGATACGTGCCTTTATATATTCATTGAGCAAGTATTGGCAAAACTAGAAGGGAAATAATCATGGACATTGATAATAGAGAAAGAGAAATTGACGCACTGAAAACTAATATAAACTCATTGGAAAAAGCTATAGAACTTGACCAGAAAAAAATAAAATGGTTAAAAAAGGTTATAGCGTTATTGCTCTTGATAGTGATAGCTGCTGGCGTTGTGTGTTACTTGTTCAATCAAACCTGCAATGATTTAGCCTATGAGATTAATAAACTTCAAAAGGAGCTCTCTTCGCGAAATGAAAACGATGAAAGAAAAGTACAGGTTGAAGGCATTCTATCAGCATTAAAAGGTAATACTAACGTGAGAAAATTTTACGCTTCCGATTCTCTTGTATACGTTGATTACATAGTTGGGACAAAATATACGCAGCATAACGGAAATTTCATAGCCGGAAGTTTGTTGATACCTTCAAATTTTTGTGAGGAGTTTGGAAATTCTCCTGCCGAATACGGATTTTTCAATAACGACGGAATCAAAGCCGCTATAACTTCATTGGAGCACGGGGACTTTATAGTGAGGAGCAATAGAAAATTCACGTTTGCAACTAATACTAAGCCCCTTAACGAAAAACTTAACTTGCTAGAAAATTCTGCGATCCTCTCGCTGAAATCATTGAACCCCGGCAAAGGTGGCTATATTGCAAATCTTGATGAGAGTCTCGCGAATGTATTAAAAAATGACACTGGCGACATTACATTCAGATTTTTCTTCGCAACAAGTAAAGAAGGCTTATACGTGTTATCAATCGTGAGGGGCAATAAATTAACTGCCTGTTATCTAGTTTCTAATGCTGGTATGATAAGACGAAATTTATTGCAGCAGAACCTTCAATCAAACGTTACACAACGAAATTTTGAGAGCGGAGGAGCCGATATTGAGATCTCTTTGTGGGAGCCTGATAATAAACTGAACGATAAAAGCGATTTTGATACGTGCGTAGATATTTTTACAACACAACTTTTAGAGAGGAGCAAATAAATTGATACAGGAAAACATTCAGAGCATCATACGACAGAGACAGCCTTTAGCACTTCGAGTCATGAAAGCCCGCGAAAGTTTGTCTGCTGCGTTGGAGGGATTCGAGAGATTCAATTTTTTGTGCCGCGAAACTTTTCAGGACAAAGACCTTGCAAAAGAATTTAACGGCGTCGTAAGCATTCTTGAGGAAGCCGACAAAATCGCTGGTGACGCTACAAAACGTTTGGAGGAACTTAAGCACATTCAGAAAAGACTCACTCGTAACACGCTAAACATTGCTGTAATCGGTCGTGCGCGTCAAGGAAAAAGCCGTTTGCTACAAACTATAACGGGATTAACTGCTGATGAGATACCCGACAGTAACGGAGGCTTCTGCACTGGTGTACGTAGCGACATTATCAACGAGGACACGGAAATGACATACGCCATTGTGAATTTCTTGACGGAAGCGAAATTTATAAGTGAGAACGTTACGCCATACTTTGCAGAGCTGAAAAATTTTTTCTCAATCGTTCCGACTTCGCTATCAGAGTTCAAGAGCTTGTCAATCCCTATGCCAGAAGACTCTCTTGACACATCAATAAATCAACACTTAAAGCACTTGGCAGACCTTCAGCGCAATATCCCTCAATACGAGCACTTGTTGGACCAGAGACCACGACGAATCAAAAAAGAAGAGATCAGGCTATACGTTGCTCAAGACGATAAAGAAGGTAATAGAGGTTATTACAATTATCTTGCTGTCGAAAGTGTTGAGATATTTTGCCGTTTTCCTAATAGTGAAGTAGGCGCTTTAAGATTGATTGATTTACCTGGACTCGGCGATACAAAACTAGGAGACGTTGGACGAGTTGTGAATGCCCTGAAAGATCAAGTTGACCTAGTGTTATTCTTGACGAAGCCTTCAAATGCCGGAGCAGGTTGGCAGGATATTGACACGGACCTTTACAGCCAGGCTAGAAGCGCATTAGGCGAGAAACTCCCGATCGAACGTTGGGCCTTCTGGGTATTCAATCACGACTCAAGGGCGGGGGCTGATAATGAGATTCAGTGTAAATTATTGCGGGACTCTATCAGTGACGCACAAATAAAAGTCGCTCAAACCATTGTAGTTGACTGCACACACTCGCATGACGTATCGAAAAATTTGATTGATGTTGCCTTGGCCCACCTTTCACGCAATATCGAACGCAACGACCGCGAATACGCCGAAAACATTCAAAGCATGGTCAATTCCACTGTTCAGAATATGCGAGCCTTCGTTGAAAATGTCCGTGCCCTGTTAAAAGACGATGACGACTTTGACAAGGATAGCGATACTTTTGACGTATTGTTTGAGGATTTATGGGACGCTCTTCGCGGTGAAATGCAAGCTTGCGTCGGAGAGGACTCCAGGCTTAGAGCAAACCGTAAAGAACCGTATATGGAACTCATGAAAGAGATTGAGCAAGTTTTAGAGGAAGAACGCACCAATGAATTTCCGTTGACAGAGGAAGAAATCAAGCGTGCTTCACGAGGCGAGGGCGGCGTATTGACTGCTTACCAAAACGCTTTGCACTACCTACGAACGAGATTAAGCGGCAAATTACAAATTAGTCTTGATCGTATCCTTGATGATCTACTGAAGAAAATGAAGAGCGAGTTCACAGAGATATTCGCGACAACCGGAAAACTTAATATAAAACGATTCGACAACGTCTCCAACCATGAGCTCTTGGGCAAAATGATTGATTACATTCAGGCGTCAGGAAATAGCGAAACCATGCCAACGATTTTGAAGGGCTTGAAATTCTTGGACGAGTGGACAATGAGCTACAGAAGCTTTATACAGCATAGACTGCGCGGAGCCTTGAACGTTCTTGACTACGACGAGAAAGAATGTCAGGATAAAGGCACCCCAAGAAACGCTTCCCAAGCTGTTGAAATCCTTAGAGGTGAATACGAGGAAACAATCTACAAAGTGAAACAAGCGCTTGATGGAATTTACACAGAACCTAATGAAGCCGCTTTTGCAGTCGCCGAAGAGTTCAAGGACATTATGATACGCTCAAATGAAATTCGCACTCACTCCGACGAGAACGAGAAGCCGCACCAGAAATTCAAAAACGATCTCAAGATTCAATGGAGACGCTTTTACAGACCTATACGCGGAGACGTTTGGCCAGATGAGTACGGACATAGCCAGCGCAGACGCGACATCAACACAAAACTTCGTGCGCCCCTTGATAGTTTGTTGTCCATGTTTACAAATTCAAGCTTTGATTTTTTGCGATAAGTTATGACCATGAACGACAACATAGAATTTAGATTCGTTACCAGAACTCTACGTGAAGACTACCATGTTTACGCTGACAATGGTAACGCTATTTTTAGCGATCAGACAGAGTTTGCACCCTTACGAGCGAAATGTTCAATCAGGCCGGAAGACGGAGGGTGCGCGGCTCTCTTTGAGGATAACGGGAAAATTTTTCTAGTCGTGTCAGGACTCTCAACCGGACGAAAAGATTTTGCGGGGCGTCCAATTCGTTTTTCGTTCTGTAGGATCTTTCAGGACTCAAGTCAGAATAACAAGGCTAAATCTTATGCATCATTAATCAAGATCATAACCCAATGGCAACAAGTAGAGTCGACTCTTCAATCACTGTTTCACGAGAAAGATAACAGCGTCCATTTTGATCAACAAACTTTTATTGACTGGTTACAAGCTCAATCGCTCCCGACGTTCAACTTTGAAATTTGTAAGCATGGTGATGTCCGAGGAGCTTGTGATATTATATGGCCATCACTAAATTCCATGCTCAAGTGGCTTTACTCGGAGGCTGATGAAATTGTCTGTATATGATAGAATTTTGGCGGGCGTAAACTTTTGGATACCGTGTCCAGAAGTAAAAGAGGAAGATAAAATTTTAAGGAGTGATACAATGAAGCAAGAGCGCATCAATAGTATAATCCAGCAAGGGAAACCTATGGCTGAAAGAATAGCTGCTGTGCGTGAACGTTTTGTTCAGGCAATGGATCAATTTGAAAGATTTCGTGCCCTTTGCAGAACAGCATTGCAAGATAAAGAAGTCGCCGCTGACTTTTCCGAACTTGGCCGCGTAATCGAAGCATCTGATCGCATAATTGTGGGGGGGGGCGAGCTTAAAGACAATTTAGCGCACATTCAAAACCGCCTTTTGCGTAACACTTTGAACATAGCAGTTATAGGACGAGCTAGGCAAGGAAAAAGTAGACTACTTCAAACTATAACGGGACTCACTTCCGACGAAATCCCCGATGGCAATCAAGCTTTCTGTACAGGAGTTCGCAGCGATATTATTAACAATCCAGCAACGGAAGAAGCTTATGCGAACGTCAACTTTTTGACCGAAGAAAGATTCATCGATGAGAACATTGCGCCGTATTTTGTAGAGTTGCAGAAGCATAAACCAGAACTTTTCACGCCTATGTCGATTGCGGAGTTCAAGGACTTTATTTTACCACAGCCAGGAACTTTCAAAGCAACTCCTGAGAACGTCACGCAGATGAATCTTCATTTGCAGCACCTCAAAGACCTTCAGGAACATTTACCACAATACCAAGAATATCTAGGCAAGCCACCGTTAAGAATCTCAAGAGGACAAATCCGAGAATACGTAGCGCAGGACAACACTAAAGGTGAACGCGTTTACTTTAAGCACATGGCCGTCGATAGCGTCGAGATTTTCTGCAAGTTCCCTAATTCTGATGTAGGAGCATTGAGACTCATAGATTTACCGGGCCTCGGAGATACTCGTATTGGCGACGTTGATAGAGTCGTGAGGGCTTTAAGGGATCAAGTTGACCTAGTTTTCTTCCTATCGAAACCTTCAAACGCTGGCGCAGGTTGGCAAGATAATGAAGTCTATTTGTACAGTCAAGCAAGGCGAGCACTTGGTGAGAAATTACCGATTGAGCGTTGGGCTTTTTGGGTGTTCAATCATGATTCACGCACTGGAGCAGATAATAGGACTCAATGTGAGCTTCTGAAAAATTCTATGCGTGCTGCACAGATTAGTGTAGCTGATACTGTGATTGTAGACTGTACCAACACCGAAGAAGTCTCGGAGAAATTAATCGACAAAGCACTTGAACACCTAGCAAGCAACATAGAACGCAACGATCGTGAATACGCTGAAAACATACAGGCTTCACTCATAAGCACTATGCAGAAATTCCGTGAAATTCTTTCTGAAGCTCAAATGATTTTACGCGACGACAGCAGTTTTGATGATAGAGATAGCGGAGTTTTTGATGGCTTGTTCGATTATGTATGGGACGAAATTTGTGAGGAACTTCAGGCTTATGTGGAGGAAGACTCGGTATTAAGACGTAACAGGGAAAATCCTTGCTTGCCATTACAGGAACGAATTGAAACTGTACTCGATGAAGAAGATAACACCGATGTTGGAGTAGCTGCTGAGGCTATGAAGAAGGCTTCACGAAGGCGCGGAGGTCTAGGATCGGCTTATGAGGATTGCCTGCACCAGCTTAGAACAGGTTTAAGCCGTAAGATGCAACAGAATCTCGACGATATTTTGGAAAACGTATTATGCGAAACGAAAGATACACTCTGCTATATCTTAGGAGTAACTGGACGACTTGAGAAACGTTTTAGAGTTCATGATCACAGGCTTTTCGGTGAACTGCTTAACTTTATTGAGGCTTCAGGATACAAGGACGAGGTTCCGACGTTGATTGAGGGTTTTTCACTCGTGAATGATTGGACAATGAGTTATCGCAGCTTCATTCAACACCGTATCCGTAGCTCACTGAATGCACTGGATCCACTTGACAGCGAATGTCTTGCTATGGGGACTCCGACGAGTGAAGTACAAGCAGCCGAGAATCTCCGAGAACTTTATAAGCAAGCAATCTACACTCTTCGAAAAGAGTTCGACGAGATTTATTCAGAACCCAACAAAGCGGCGTTTGCTATTGCCGAAGAATTCAAGGATATAATGATTCGTCCACATGATACAAAGGACAATGGGCCAAGACTGATTAATCAGTGGAGAAAGTTGTATCGTTCGATCAAAGGCGACATTTGGCCGGAAGAGTATGGGACTTCACAGCGTAGGCGTGACGTATGTGCAAAATTGCGCGTGCCCCTGATGAGTTTAGTTGCCTTGTGTAACTCAACGGATTTCACTTTTTTGAATTAGGTAGCTTACAATGTCAAACAATAAATCACAGCTGCTGAAAATCTTAGGATCAGAGGGGATAAGCATTATTATAAATGCCGTAAGACGTCTGTTCATAAGTAGAAAGTCAAGCAACGAATTATGGTTCACAGCGTTGGGGCCGAGCGGTGCGGGTAAAACCACACTGCTTGCCTGTATGCACAAAAGGTTTGAGGAACTGTTACCCGGTTCATTCTATCCTGCAGATAACAAAACTTTCAGCACTTTGAACAGCGCTTACAAGAAGCTTAAGATAGAAGCCAATAGTCCTAGCATTGAGTTTGAAGTTGGTGTTGAGGGTACAAGTGATTTGCGCCAATATGCCTTTACTATTAAGGGGAAGAGAGCAAATTTGCCGGTGAGATTCTTTGACTTCCCTGGCGGTTGGTTAAATCCTTATGACGAAGCACAAGCTGAAAATCATGAACAAGTTATCAATATCGTACAGCGTTCTATGGTCATCATGGTGGCTATAAATACTCCTTACATAATGGAGTTTGATGGACGCTATAAAGATTACGCCGGAGTTGATGAGATTGAATACGCAATCAAGTTGAGCCTTCGTAATGACAATAGCGATAAGTTGATTCTCCTAGTGCCGATTAAATGCGAACGTTATACTCGAACTGCTGCGGACAGCAAAATTATGCGCGACAAAATCAAGGAAGTGTTCAGTGGGATTCTAAACTTACCTCAAAATCCTGTGTATCGAGATAGACTCGCTATAGCTCTGCTGCCTGTTCATACTGTCGGTAACGCTCACTTCAGCCGTTTCACTTTTAAAGGAGGAAATATAACCCAAGAAGTTTACGTGAAAAATCGCACAATGAAATTCAGTCCTAAAGATGCCGACCAGCCGTTACGCTACGCAATGAGTTTCTTGCTGAATGAATTTGCTAAAGGTAGTACAGTCTTGGCCTCCGTAAAGAATATGTTCATGCAGAACGACATCAACTCGCTCAGGGATTTCGTACGTGCCGGAATGAAGCTTAACAGTGAAAACTTCGAGATAATGTGCGGCCAAAAACTACTATATAAAACTGTGTAGAGTGCCTGAAATAGGAGGAAAAATTTAATGGCGGACAAAGAATTATGGTTTACGGCGTTGGGGCCAAGTGGTGCAGGTAAAACTACATTGCTTGCCTGTATGCACAAGAAGTTTGAGGATATGTTGCCTGGGTCATTCTACCCTTCTGATCCGAGAACTTTCAGCGATCTCATAAAAACTTACAAAAAGTTGGAGGGAGAAGCTAATGGTCCTTCGATAGAATTTGGGATCGCCCTAAAGGGAACTGACGAATTACGCCAATATGCATTCACGATTAAGGGCAAAAAAAAGAGTGTACCAGTTCGCTTCTTCGATTTTCCAGGAGGCTGGATGAATCCGCATGACGTGAGTCAAGCAGAGAATTACAAGCGCGTTATTAACATTGTCCAAAAATCTATGGTCATAATTGCTGCTGTGAACACTCCTTATATTATGGAGTTTGACGGGAAGTATAAAGACTATGCTGGAGTTGACGAGATTGAACACATTATCAAGATGAGCATAACTGACAAGGACAAGTTAATACTGTTTGTGCCGATTAAGTGTGAACGTTATACACGCACTCCGCTAGGCAAAGTCACAATGATTAACAAGATTAAGCAAGTGTTTTCCTGTACGTTAAAGCTAGCATATAATCCAGTGTATCAAGACAAACTTGCTATAGCAATAATGCCAATACATACCGTCGGGAACGCGCAATTCAGTCGTTTCGAGTTTGAGGCCGGAAATATCGTGCGTGAAGTTTACTTGAAGAATCGCAGCTTGAAATTCACTCCCAAGGACGCCGATCAGCCTTTACGTTATGCTATGAGCTTTTTGTTGTCAGAGTTCAAGAAAAGCAGTGGAGGTTTCTGGAATTCATTCCTCGATTGGGTTTTCTCGCGCGATAACATGGCCGAAATTAGCAATTTCATTCGTGAAAACATGGTAGACTTCGACATTGTCTGCGGTCGTGAGCTCATAGGGATTTAATCACAACAAGAAAGAAGGTTAGTATAATGAAATTTCGATTTAAGACACGAACTAGATCAGTGAATGGCGATTATAGAGTCTTCGGAGAGGGCGGCAAAAATATTTATCCCGAATCTGAATTTAAGCCCATAGCTGATAAAACGGACAGGCAAGACGATCCGTATGTTGCATTGTATGAAGAAGACGGGCTGATATACGTTGCGGCTTTTGACATGAAGCGAGGCACAAAGGATTTTGCTAATCGTCCTATAGTTTTTTCATTCTATCAGGTGTTCGAGGATTTCGGGAGTGCTTGGGCAGCTTTTAGCCGTATGATTCTTGAATGGTCAGAGGCCGAGACAAAAATGCGTTCACTCATCAAGGAGACTCCCAAGAAGGAAGGGCGAGGTGAGAATATAGAATTTCAACAAGAAGCTTTTATGGCATGGCTACAGGAAAAACGAGGACGCATTGTGAATTGTTCCCTATTGAAAAATGGAGACGTTGTAAAACTCTCAAGTATAAAATCCGGTATAGCGTTTAGGCCTAAAAGTTGGTGCACCCTCAAGTGGGACGAGAATGGAGACGAGATTTACTGCTTTCGATCCAACCGTGAAAAATCCTCTGGCAACGTTCTCATTGGGCGTAGCAAAAGTGACATTAAAAACGGTCATAGCAGCAGCAACTATGGCGGAAAAGACTTCACAGTACATAAAGGAAAGGGCTGGAAACTCGTTGCGGGATTTATCATAGTACTAAGTTTAATAGCTTCAGGCGTTGGAATAAATAAAGTTCTTATGAAAAACGCTGAGGCCAAGGCAAGAAACACAATTAACGCAAATAATTCGCGTAATGCCGAAGTTAGCAACAAAATTAAACTTATCTCACGTGATATTGCAGAGAACAAGAAATCATTGCTTGAGGCTTTGGAGGGCGCAAAAGAAAGCATAGGAACTAATGAGTTTGCTACGTTCATAAAAAGAATGGAGAAGTTCAACGATGAAATAATTAAAGCTCAAACAAGATTAGAGAACTTGCAATCCCAAAATCACAAGAACAAAAACTCTAACGAACAACTTCTGGCTAGCATCGACAATAACTTCTCTAAAAAACGTGAAAAAATCGAAGCCGGATTATTAACGACGAGTCGAGATATATATGACACAGAACAATCAGCAGATGAGCTTCAAGACACGGTAAAAGCACTAGGAATGTAAAAATACAAGACGTTCTGAATCTCTATAGAGGCTCGGAACGTCAATACTTTATCCTAGAATTTTTACTATATCTCTAAGTTTATTCACATGCTCTGTAAGCTGCTTAACTTTTTCTTTCAAGATAGCGTTTTCGATTTTAAGCATTAGATCCTGCGTGAATTCTGTGTCTGCAATATTCTCTTCAGAAGAAATATTATCCTCAACTGGTTTTACTTCTTTCTGAGGCAAATTATCATCAACAAATTTTTCGTTAGCTTCTTCATCTGGTGTATCTGATATATCTGATGTGCTCGGAATAAAATCAGAATCTGTTTGCGATTCCATAGCGTTAAGCCATTTCATAATGATCTTCTTGTTCATTCCAAACTCTATAGCAGTTCGAAGTACGCCAATCTCTTTCACTCTTGATAAAATCGTGCGTTTTTCTTCCGGCGTAAAATATTGCTTATGATTATATCTAAAGGGTACACTTAACGGTCTAGGAGAAGTTATTTCTCTGGCTCTTTGAGCGTTATCGTCTCTAAAATATTTTGTGTTCATGCTAACTCACCTGATAATTTAACTATGCAAAAATCCGCGCTACAAGAACGATGAAGCCTGAACTTGCATAACGGATTTCAATCTTACTAGTATGATTGAGTGGGATCGCTCATCAAAGCTGTAATAGCTGCCTTAAGCCGTTCAAGTTGCCCAGTGAGATATTGAACTTTTTCTTTCAAGATTATGTTCTCAATTTCGAGAGCTGATACCTGTTTTTTACTCGGCGCTGGAACTGAAGGAATGTTCTGTTCTACCTTAACCACCTGAGGCTTTTTGACGGGTTCGATTGGTATTGGTTTAAGTTTAGGTGCAGGCGCAGGTATGGGCGTAGACTGTTTTACTTCTGTGCGTTGAGCCACATCAGAGTCCGCCGCAACCGGCATTGGCTTCGTCTTACCAAACTTGAATGTCCAGTTGTATACCATTGAGAGAGAAATACCGGCTTCTCTTGCAGCTTGTGCCGCACCTACTTCCCTGGATCTTTCTATAACAGCTAATCGTTCAGCTAACGAGAATTCTTTCGCGCGTTTTAACCTAACCGGCTTTTCTGGTTTCAGGCTGCCTGCTGTTAATGGTATCGGAGTTGAAGTAGTCTGCTCTTTTTCTTCCATAGCAGATTTTATAATTGCTCTGCGTCTCAAGGACACGACCAACGAAGTGGAAATACCATATTCTTGTGCAGCTCTAGCAATTCCAACTTCTTTTATTCTTGTGACAATTTTTTCGACTTCTTCAGGCGTAAAATCTTTAACTTTTCTATTTTTAGGCTTAACGTTGCCGGCCGCCTCATCGTTCATAAGTTCAGCACTTGTTTCGTTTTGTGAGTCTTTTATTTGTTCGTCTGTCATTTCTGGCATAAAGAGTTCCTCCGGTTAATCATATTACTTGTTTTTGATTATACTACATAGCACAAATCTATTTCTATAAATTTTCATGCGTTATATACTACTACAATTTCTTCCGTTCCAATCGTTGAGCGCAAGACTTAACCTTTCATTGCCTCCACTTTCACAACCGCATTCTTTGCACCTGAACGAGTACCACATATCTTGGTGAAGTTGTTCTATGTTAGTACTTCCGCAGCATGGACAAGGACGAAGTATAGCTTTTGGAGCTTTTTGTTTATGCGCTCTGCGATTCCAATTCTTTATAACCTCTTCAACTGTAAAGGCCGAAGAAATGCTCGCACCACACTCTAAACAATTGAACCAGTGTAAATTTTGTTTACCTTTGATTTCGTCCCACTCAAAGTTTTTATGACCACAAAATGGACAAGGCAAAAGTTTTTTCATGATTACCCCAATTCCAAATATAGCTGCGAGATCGATATTCTTCAAGATTCTAGCGCTAGAAACATTAGCATGGTCAAGCATATTTTCGACTTTATTACCGACAGTTGCATTAATAAGCTGCTCAATATCAATGCCTCTAAGCTTAAAAATTGAAAGTGGATTACTATCAAGGCTAACACCTATTCCATATAACGTTGCTGCCACATGTGGACACATATAAGACGTATCAGGGCAATTACAATGAAATTCGATTTCGTCAGCTTGAGGGAATAACACCCCTTTTTGTAACAGGGCTTCTTTTAGATCGTCCGGAAAATTTCCTGAAGCAAGTTCCTCTAGTTTTTGAATCTTTCCTGAAGCAATATGTTCAATTTCTTTTTGACGTTGTGATGAGACGGCGGATATTTTTATCTTTACTTCATAAGGGATAATAGCTGTTCCGATTACATGTGCATGAGTCTCTCCTCCGTTTATTTGTAAGTCGATAACGGCACCATTTCTCACAAATTTTTTTCCACGCTCCACGCTGTTTCCCCAGTTCACGTAACGTTCCAAATTATCACACCATGATTGCCCCCACCAACTCGAACATATAGTCGCATGTGGCATATCATCAACTTTGACTGGTGTATATTCAGGGTGTTCTCTTAAAGCTTCATGGGCTCTTTCCTGAATATCGTTTGCTAACATTTGTGATTCGTATAATCTACTGTTGTGAATGAACATTGTTATTAGCTCCTACTCGTTATCAAGTTTCATCATTGAAATTATTTCGTTGTTGCTAAGGTCTGTTAACCAGTTTTCGCCGCTGCTTATGACGTTTTCCGCAAGGGATCGTTTGCTTTCGATAATATCATTGATTCGTTCCTCAATTGTTCCTTTTGTTACAAATTTGTGGATTATGACGTTTTTAATTTGGCCGATTCTGAATGCTCTATCCGTAGCTTGATTTTCTACAGCAGGGTTCCACCAACGGTCAAAATGAATAACATGATTAGCTCCGGTTAAGTTCAAACCAACTCCGGCAGATTTCAACGATAAGATCATGAATTGATTTTGCTTATTTTTGTTAAAGCTGTCCACTATGTCGGCTCGTTTTCTGACAGGAGTTTCACCGTGGATTACTAAGCCCTTAGCGTGAAAAATTTCGCTCAAATAATGCTCTAAAGAGTTGATTATTTCTCTAAATTGTGTAAAGACTAAAACTTTCTCACGTTTTTCATGTATAGTTTCGCATATTTCCCGAAGCATTTCAAATTTTCCACTCTCTGAAGGCATATACATTCCTTGGCCAAGAAATTGGTCAGGGTGATTACAAATTTGCTTTAATCTCGTTATCGTTGATAAGATCATGCCGTTGCGTTTTATGGTGCTAAGATTTTCCGCAGTAGTCATGACTCTTTCGATCTCTTTAACTTGGTTGCGATAAAGAATAATCTGCTTCTTGCTCAAAGATACGTAATCGATCTGTTCTATTTTGTCAGGTAAATCTGAAATTATGGCTTTATCAGTTTTCAGGCGACGAAGAATAAATGGAGAAACTATATTTTTCAGCTTCAAATAACTTTGCGGCTTGTCATTTATCGAGGCGGAAAAACGCTTAAACTCTTCTGACGTACCCAACAGTCCCTTGTTCAAAAAGTCAAACAGCGACCACAGATTTGACAAATTATTTTCAACAGGTGTACCAGTCATTGCAATACGATGTTGTGCCGGGATCCTCTTAATAAGTTTTGCCTGCAGTGTAGTAGCATTTTTTATGGCCTGTGCTTCGTCGAGAATAATTACGTCCCATTCCCTTTTCTGAAGTCCTTCGAGTCTGGTTGCTGTCGCATAAGTCGTAATGTTTAAGAATGCCAAATCGTTGTGCGTTAATTCACGCTCCAATATATCTCTATTACGGCCATGAAGAATATTTAGCGGCATTCTAGGTGTGAAACGTGAGGCTTCTTTCTCCCAATTGTCCAGCAATGAGGCAGGGACTATGAGTAAAATTTTCGCGTTTTTATGCTGCTGTCGGAGCTCTTCCAAGAACGTCAATACTTGCAAAGTTTTTCCTAGCCCCATATCATCAGCAAGGCAAGCCCCAAGCTTTAATTCTGACATCATACACAGCCACGAATATCCTGAACGCTGATAAGGACGTAGAGTAGCTTTCACTGTACGAGGCAGAGTTTTTTGCGTCGTGAATGTGGTAGTGTTGCAAATTTTCCCTAGTGTATTCGCCACAAAGTCTTCATTGGTAAACTCCACTTCATCGTTATCAAAGTCATTTAATCCTGCCTCAAGTTTCAATGCATCAAGTAAAGTAACGTCTTTGTCGTATCTGTTCATTTTATCTAGCAGTCTCTGTAAACGTTCCTTATCAACTTCAACCCATTTACCCTTTATGAGAGCTAAGCCTTCTGTTTGTTGCAAGATAGCTTTCACGTCTTCGGGAGTTAGATTGATTCCGTTCACGCTCAAAGCCACGTTCATTGACAAGATTGTATCGAAGCCTAGCATTGAGGATTTCTGATTGAATTTTACCGACAAACGCACAGATGAAGAACGCTTTTTCCACCAGTCAGGGATTCGGCAAATTATGCCGCAGTTTTCAAGAGCTGGGGTAGATTTCAGAATATCATATGCTTCCTTAGAGCTTAGCCTCAACGGGTGAAACAGTTCTCCGCTATCAATGAATGAACTTATCAGAGGCGAGACGTTTGCAGCTTTGTTAAGGCACGATAACAGGGCTAAGAGTTTTGGACGGTCATTCTTGAACTCGTTTAGAGCGTAAGATAATGGCATATGTTGAACTCTCATATCTTCATCACTAGTAGCGTAAGTGACCAGAAATGCAAACGGGTAATTAAGGTCTGTTTTATTCTCTGCAATGTGAAAGAATATACGTTCGGGAAGTTTGAGTACCTTAGATTTTCCTGATATATATTGAGTTACAGTGCCATTATAGTTTGAGATTTCATGATTGAATATAGCGACGAGCCTAGCCAGTATCTTATCAAGCCATTGTCTATTGACAAACTCTGCTCCCAAAGCAAATGGTATGGAATTTAAGATGGCATTCTTAGTTTCGTCCGGAATAAGTGTTTCGAGTCGCTCATGAGTTAATTCGATCTCTGGTACACTTGTCAGAAACTCAACAAACTTTGTAGCGAGGAAATGCAAAAATATAAACGATTGCGAGTCAGACTTTACAGTCTTATCAAATCCAAGTTCGTAAAGAGCTAATAATTTATTATCAACAAAACGTTTTTGCCAACCGGTAATGTTTGAATTATCGGCTTGATCTACATAAAAATCGTCAGCAGTAAAAATGAATTCTAACGGCATATTGTCTCCTTATAAAAGTGCTAAGGTGTTTTTATCCATTTGTCCGGCGAAGAATTTATCTAACACGCGATGAAAAATCGAGCCTTCTTCGGAAATTTTCGCGAACAACGTCATACAAGAGCATAGCTTTATATCATCAGGATAGCCTCCCATTACGACCGCCGGGTCAGTCTCCTGAAGGTTCATTAAGGCTTCTGTGATCTCAAGCAAACGTTTTCCAAGCACGGGGTGAGATAAATAATTTTTAGCCTCGTCAATGTCTTCTATACCATAATAATTAGCATTGCGGCTGAACCCTAAACTTTTAAGCTGTGGGAAAATGTACCAAATCCAATGGCTTTGCTTATGGCCTGCTTTTATTTCACTCAAAGCCCGCGTGTATGTACCGTAATCGTTTTGGGCCTTGGTAAAACGTTCTAAATCGTATACTTCACCCATTATCTATTCCTCCTTTTAAATATCTTCTATAGTGTATTCGTAGCGTTCTGAATCATTTCGGGCGTTGGCTGTCCGTTTAAGCAATGCTCGCTTCATATCTATCACTAGCTTCTGAACTTCTCCGGCGTTACCAAAATTTTCGTCCCTGTTCTCGTATTTCTCACGCAATAATTTCTCTACAGCCTCATGAGCTTCTGGTGTGATTGTCCGGCCTTGTGCTTTGATTAACTTGTCGAATATCTGCACCAGTTGTTCAGGGTTATAATCAGGGAAATTGATTATCCTTAATCTTCGCGATAAACCAGCGTTGAGTTTAAGGAAATCGTCCACCCTGTTCAAGTATATGCCGAATATCATTTTGAAGTCATCAGCGTTTTCGGTCATTCGAGTCATCATTGCGCCTATTATCTCCGAACTATAAGCAGAGTCAGAAATCTGATAAGCCTCATCAATATACAACAGTGCGTTATGATCAATCGCCTCCTGAATCTTGGCCGCAGTCCTATCTTTGGATTCGCCGACGTGAGTCCCAATTAATTCAGACGCATCGACAAAGATTGTATCACTTCCCCCAAGAACTCCCATTAAATGATAGAAATTTCCAAGCATTTTTCCGACCGTAGTTTTGCCTGTTCCAGGGTTGCCGGCGAACATGTAATGGTCTGGATAAACATCAGGCTTCACTCCTCGTCGTTTGCAGTCTTCAGCGTCAAGAAGCTCCAGTCTAACGTTCTCGAACAAATCCTTCACGAAATCAAGCCCGACATATTTATTATCTATCTCCGCGTAAATTTCATCAATTGAATTAACTCCGTGAGCCTCAAAAAATTTCTCGTAGCTACCGAAGTCTTTCATTGTTATCAGCTTGGCCGAGTTATCCCTCAATGATGCCTGCATTTTCGCTTCACGAGCAACTGATACAACATCGCGTGCATTCCCAAAATTTGCTCTGTCTCGTTGGTCATACATGTTCTTGAAAAATAAATCAAGGTCAACCTCTTCAGAAATTTTATAGCCGTCCTTCTCGCAGTTCTTAACGAAAATATCAAGTAATATATCCGGCGTGTAGTCATCAATTGTGAGAATATTAGCTTTACTGAATCTGCTGCTTAAACCTGCGTTCATTTTGAGTAGTTCGTCCATAGGTTCAGGATAGCCTGCCATGATCATGCAGAATCGAAATTTACTTGTGTTAGTCATAGCCGCAACGATCTCATCAATAGCTTCTTTAGGATAATTATTGTCGTTGCTCTTGTCAATTAGCGAGTAAGCATCGTCGATAAATAACACGCTTTCTTGAGCCTCAACGATTTTTGCGCGCGTTCTATTAGCTGTTCCACCTACGTAACGATCCACCAAATCTTCACGAGTTGCTTCAATGGTCATGCCACGTTCCAATATTCCAGCATTGTAAAAGATTCGCCCGATTAATCGCGCCACAGTAGTTTTTCCTACTCCGGGGTGTCCTTTAAGAATGAAACTAGGAACGGAATAAGGGACTCTGATTTTGTCGTCGGGAATGTCAATCCGTTCGTTAGCACAAATTAATTTGTTGGTTGATTGTTTTTTAGGGAGTTGTTGCAAAAATTCGGTCTTCTTGATTTTGTAGTCAACTACAATTTCGCGTATACGTTTGGCGACGTTTTCCCAGCCTCGTGTGTTCGTGAGAGTTTCGAGTGGGTCATCATTGCTATCAGACTTGAATTTACCATAAATAGCTTTGATTGTAGCTTCTGTGAAGTTTATTAAGTCGCCTTCATGATTTTTGATGTAACGAGATAGATTTTCATAGACTGCGCTCAAGTAACCTGCTCTGTTAGTCTGTCTATCTGCCTCACGACTGAAAAACAACAACGACGAAATTATTCGTGGCTTCTCGAAATGATTGAAGGTTATACGTTTTCCTGATACTCCAACGAGTCTGAAATACTCAAGCATATAAGCAAATTCATCTTGGCCGGGCAAACCTATTTTGAGAGTACACCCTGCGTTAATGCTCTTATCAGCGTTGAAGAACCTGTTGCGAAAAATTTCGCCGCCGTTGAGATTATTAAAAAGCTGCGAGATTGATTCACTGTCCATTTGTGGCGCAAGAAATATACATATGTTTTCGTTGTTGTTGAGCCTGTATTCGTCCCATAAGTGCGAGAGTAATTCCGAATATTGTTGAAGTGGAGCAGAACTATCGCTAACAAAATCCTGAAAGAATGTGAAAATTACAGCAGTCTTAACGCTCGAGTCAGCCATTAACTTTTTAGCTTCGTCAAGAAATTCTGCAGGGGTAATCTTTGGCTGCTTGTAAGTTAATTCTGCCGGTTGAGGCTGTGAAATTGTCTCGTTGCTAGTTGGTGGCGTATTGACCCTGGGTGTAGCGATTCTGCGTTTGGGACGTGGGGAAGAACTGGCCTTATTGCTGCTTATCACGATCTTTGCACTAGCATCATCAAGAACATACTTACCTGTATTCTTAGCTCCCGAATAAAATACAATGCATTCATACCCCAAGCTCTTGAGGTAGGCGTTCAAGAACGGACGAAAGTTTTTGCGCTGGAGGTCAGGGGACATGAACATATCGTCAAGATTTCCGTAAAGTAGAAAAATTTTATTCAGTTCCGGGTGCTCAAGTATTGAACTCATTTTAGCGGCGTAACTTCTTTCTCGTTTCTGTATCCTGCGATAATTTGTTTCGTGTTGCGGCGTTGCACTTGATGTTGACTCTTGCTTGAGGAGTGCTGCCCTTAACGACCTCTTCAACACATTCACGATAATATGCCTTGCGCTCTTCATTAGCTTCGTCGCCCTTAATCTGTTTCAAGTCAATGTGAGTTTGAATATCGCCATTGTTAATTAATTCCGGAGCAAGAGTGATAATTAATTCCTCGCCTGTTGCGTGATTCTCAAGGCCTATGTGTAAAGCTTCGTCGTGTTTATCATTGTCATAAGCATAGCCGTTGAACGTGAAGTTATGTTCCTCGAAAAAGTTTATTAGTTCTTCGCTGATGTTTTGACGTGAAAAAGCGTTGTTCATGTTCACTATAGCTTTGTTGATACAGGAGACTGACGCCGGGTATAAATCATTATTCAAGTAATTGGCATAAGTTTTTAGCTGCTCCGTAGTGAGATTGTCGGCTTTGTCTGAATGTAATTCGTTATAAATCTCGTTTGCCTTCTCCGTGAGTTTTGCGAATAACGTTTTGCCTTGGGCGTCTCTGTCGGTGTAATCAGCAATGTTAATCCCGACTATTTCGTCCTCAAGAGTTTTTCCTGAAGCTTGTTCCGCGTAGTCCTTGGCCTCCTGTGTTATCGTTGAGTTAGATTCAAGATAGGCTTTCACTTCTTCAGACAATACCAAGGAGAGTTTCATATAGTTATCGCGTTCCTGCTTGCTTGCGTCTGCCTCGAACATTTCTTCAAGAGTATTCAAAGCTACGTCTTTAGCACTGGCTATAGAGCTTTCATAACGTCCACTATCGAATAATTTTACGGCCTGTTTAAATTGTTCGTTGAGTGAAGTTAATTGTCGCGGGGAAAATTTTTGTGCCTCAAATTCTTCTGCAAACGTCTTTAAGAGTTCTCGTGCCTCATTGATATAACTTTCAGCTATCTCCTTGGCCTTAGCGTCCTTTGCGTGTAAATTGTTCTGAAGTTCTGAAAGTCCTTTCATGCAAGAGTCATAATGCGCGCTAAATTCCTGTGATAAGTTGGCCATACTTTGAGAGATTTTGCGCCTGTACGACGAATTGAATTTTACTTGAGCGTCAGAAATCTTCTGCATGGCTTTTTCTCGTGCTTTCTTCATTGAGGCCACATAATCCTGATAGGCTTGCGCGTCGTTTTGTTGTGCAGTACGTAACATTGAAGTTCTTTGTTCCTCAAGTTCACGCATCATTTGTTCTGAGGTCTTAACGTTCAAAGCCGTCTGTTCATTCATTGTCTGGTGAACTCCGTGTGGAATTTCTTTGCGCTGCTTTCGTCGTCTTCGTTCATAGTCAAGAGCCGCTGCCCCTGCCCTCAATCCAATAGCCGCAACTCCTGCAACTGCAAGCCCACCCACAATATAAGGCATAGCCATAACAGCAAGTGGTATCAATATTAATCCGTTTGCTTCGCCGCTCATAAATTCATTGCTCCTTTCTCATTTGCTCAATGTCGTGCCCAGTTTCTTTGTAATCTCTATTGTTACTGCTCTTTAATTCTTCTGCATCGCGTACGTAGTCAATTTCATCAACTTCCAAAGCCTCGCAAACATGCCTGTAAATATCGCGTGAATAGATCTCGTTTTCAGTGCCTTCATAGTCAACGTGTAATATAACATGGTTAGCAACGTTTGTATCTGACTCAATGGGAATGATATATACGAAAATTTTATCGCCTGAAGAATTTATGAAGGATACCTTGAGCCATTCCCGGAAATCATTATCGTGAAAGCCTGTGAGATTTTCCAGCCAAGTTAAATTAATTTCGCCAGTCATGAAATCTATAACTTTCTCGCCCATGTCAGAACGTTCACACGCAGCCAAGTAACGAGCTTTATAAATCGCGCTTAACCCGGAAAATTTTTTGTCAGCCGAGTCAATTTCATCAGCAAAAGTTTTTAGCTCATCAGTTGAAGGAGAGTCAGCACTCTTGATAAATTTTTCTTTGCCAAGTTGTGAGGAGGCTTTGAGGATTTCGCGATACTTTTTTACGAGTTCAACGACTTCAACAAATTCTCCTCGTGCCCAAAAGTCTATATCGTTTATGACGTCATTACGTATATTGCTGTTGATTTCTTTTCCGCGTTCTGAAATTTCGTGGTTGAGTTTTTCCCGCAGTGATTCAAGTTTCGTTGAGAAGAGAGCAAAATTTTTCTCCCACTCGTTTACTTTGTCGTCAATGTCATAGCCAAGACGTTCAAGGCCAGATTTTACCGATAACCCAACAGCTACAGCCGCCTCAAATAGTCCTGCTCTGAAAAGTTGTCGGCCATCTTTGAGCGTATTAGCAAATATATCGAATCTTCCGGGTAAAAATTTCTCGTGAGGTTTATTATCAATTTCGCGTAAAACGTTTTGGGCATTTCGTAAATATTCCGTAGCTTCGTTGCTCTTGTCTTTGTCTCGCTGTGAAAGGTCGCTGTGTAAATTCGTTAATGCTTGCTGAAATTTTTTGTCCTGTTTTGTGCGTTGTTCCTCATCATTCTTAACGCGCCTCAATAATTCCTTGTAATCTGAGTCGAGGTCAGAGAGTCTGGAATTGATTTCACGTTCAAGGCGTCGTCTTTCTTCCATGATTATTTGGTGGCAGATTCGATTCTGGCTATTTGTGCTTCTCTTGCCTCAATCAATTTTCGTAATAACTCTTCTGCTTGTGAAAGTTTTGGCTTAATCTCGCTGAAAAGTTTTGTGATGGCTTGCGTGTCGTTATCGTCATAGTACCGTAAAATTTCCTCGTCAGATTCAACACGTGATTTAATCTCGTCAAGTTCTCTTTGCAAAGTTGCTGGTTCTATAGGTGTTTCATGAATCTTAACTACATAACATTCTTGGCCCGGGATAAATTCTATTGCTTGAGTCCTGTTTGTAAGCTCGTGAGTGTTCTCGATCGACTTGGTAGAGCTACGAAAGATTGAAATATTTTTGCCCGTTAGATTTTCAGGAACAGTTACAGAGATCTTCAACGGTAAATCAATCATGAAGCCTCTAATCGTGAGAATTTCGCCCGCGGGATCTTCAGAGATATTGAAGCTGCCAAAAACTTTGACTCGAGTCTGTTCTGAATGAATATCGCTTGCATAATTCTGTGCAGAATTGTTGAGAGTGAAACCTAGTTTGACTTTCCCAGCCATGACTTCACGTAAGATATTCAACTTTATAGAATCATTGACGTAAATTTTTGCGAACTCAACGCTCATTATTAACACCTGCGCTTTTACTCTTTAGATTTTGCCACATGTTCAGAACATTTTTTGAGGGTACACCGATTAATATTGCTCGATTAGGAGTGAATTTTATCTCTGCTTTTCGTTTTGAGGCTGAATAATATTTTTCCCCTGACTTCTTGTAACGTTTTGTGAGATAGTGAATTATTTGGTTAGATGAGCCAACATAAGCGCGTCCGTCGTCTAAATTTTTCTCGTAGCGTCCATCAATGAGAATATCAACATGTTTCAGCAATGGCAATTTCTCTGAATCGTCCTCAATTTCTCGCAATGTGAAGCCGGAATAAACTATCACACCAATATCTCTATGTTCTTTGACAAGCTCAATCAAGCGGGATAATTCTTGTGCCTGCAAAAATGGTTCACCGCCACTAATGGTAATCCCTTCGCAAGCACTCGAAATTATCTCTTCGGCCAAGTCGTTCACGTCAACTTCCTTGTAAGCTCCGAACCTCGTATTAATCGCTAAGCAGTCTTCGCAATCAAAACAACAGCCGTGTACCCAAATGATAAAGCGATTGAACGGGCCAAGCAGTGTTGAATTTGCTTCAGTGTGAGAGATTCTCAAGGCCTTGTCAGTCAACCAACTTCAACCCCGTAATTCTTACACAAAGCCGCCAAGCCTCCTTGATAGCCTCCTGCGACAGCGTTAAATCTCCATTCGCCATTCTTCTTGTAAATCTCACATACTACCAGTGCAGTCTCGATTGAAAACTCTTCCTCAAGGTCAAATTGTATAACGGTTTCGCCGGTGGTGTCGTTCTCGTCCTTAATCTTTGCTACTCTGACATAAGCGTTTGAAACTTGGCCGAAATTCTGTTTTCTCTCTTCAGCTTCGTAAATCGTAACAGTGATAGCGATCTTCTCAACCCATTCCGGAAGCTTCGTGAAGTCTATGAAAATTTGTTCGTCGTCGCCATTATCGCTGCCTGCACCTGTTCTGTCGTCTCCTGTTGACCAAACTGTATGGTCGTGCCAGTCGGGATTGTTGTAGAACACGAAATCTTCATCATTGCGAACTTTGCCATTAGCTCCACAAATGAAAGCCGACGCATCAAGATCAAAATCATGTCCGCCGTCGTATTTATTGGGATCCCAACCGAGTCCAATCAGTGCCATTTTCATTGAGTTATCTATTGTAGCGCGTTGACCTTTTTTAAGACTTACTGCCATAAATTTAATCCTCCTTTAATGCCACACCGAGCGCGGCAAACCATAACGTTCAGCAAGTTCAGCGATTGACCATAGCTGCAAAGGCTGCCCGATAGCGTTAAATTTCCATTCGCCATTCTTCCTGTAAAGTTCACCGAACACAAGCGCGGTCATTCCGTCGTAATTCTCTGATAAATTGTATATGCAAAGCTCTTTATTCGTATCAGCGTCAAAAATTCTGATGAAAGCGTTCTTGATCATTCCGAAGTGTTGGTTACGCTCAGTTGCCTTGTAAATGCTAACGAGTATAACGACGCGTTCGTATTGTGAAGGTAATTTTGAAAGTGAAACTATTATTTGTTCGTCGTCCCCTTCACCAGCTCCGGTTAAGTTGTCGCCTTGATGCATTACACAGCCTGTTACGTGCCTAAGGTTATTGAAGAAAACAACGTCCTCACGCTTGGCAATTTTGCCTTCAGCGTCAAGCAAGAACACTATAGCGTCGCAATCGATGTCTTGAACTTTACCACCACCTCCAAATAATCCACCAAAGATGGCTTTGGGCTTTTCAGCTTCGTCCCAACCGAGGCCGACAACCACATTGCGAAGTCCTGGATTATCTTTCGTTAAGCTGACCTTCTGTCCTTTTTTGAGACTCACACTCACAGCTAGCAAACCTCCTTATAATTCCTGGCACACATTATCACATATTAGCGCGATAAATATCATACGTTTTTTACTCAAGATTTTTTCTGATGGTCAAGATATTTTTTCCGTCCTCATAAGAGTAAGATATGTTGTCCATGCTCTTCTTCACTATGAATATTCCCAAGCCTCCAACTTCTCGTTCCTCGGCTGAAAGTGTTACGTCTGGATCCGATTTTGCTAATGGATCATAAGGCACGCCATTGTCAATGAACGTGATTACCACGGACAAAGGAGCCTCTCGCATTTCTACGCGAACGGTCGCAGGCCCTGTTTCTGGGTTATAAGCATAATGCGCAATATTCACGAATAACTCTTCTACGGCCACGTCAAGCTGAACTTGTACCTTCGGCGAACAATCATATGTTTCAAGTTGTTCATTCACAAAATCTATGACACTATCCAAATTTTTAACGTCAGCTTCTAATGTTAACTCTTTCATGAAATTCTTTCCTCCGAAATATCTAATACACAACATAGTAATATCATCAAATTGTGGTGCGTCCCCTGTAAATTCATCAACACTCTTTTTCATTGCGGCCAAGATGGCATGTGATTTAGCGTCTTTAATATTATTGAGAGCGTCAAGCATTCTATCAGTACCGTAAAGTTCATCATTTGAATTTGTAGCTTCTGCTACTCCGTCAGTGTATAAATAAATGCTATCTCCTGGATTAAGCGTAAATTCAGTCTCGCGAAATTTTATGCCTTCCATTGTTGCGACGGCTGGACTATGTTTTGACTTCAATAGCTCATAATTTCCTCCTGCGCGTTTTATTGCGGGATATTCATGACCTGCATTTGATGAGATCACTTTTCCTGTAGAAAGTTCGAGAATCCCAAGCCACACTGTTACAAATAATTCTGCCTCGTTGCCTTCACATAGCTGATTATTAACGTCAAATAGTATTTCCGAAGGTGTTCCACCCATTTGTGTACGGTTCTTGATTAGGGTTTTAGCTATGACCATGAACAACGCTGCGGGGACTCCTTTACCTGATACATCAGCCATAACCATTGCTAAATGATCCTCATCAACCATGAAGAAATCGTAGAAATCTCCTCCAACTTCTTTAGCTGGATTCATTGTTGCGTATAGATCATATTTATCGTTTCCAGCAAAAGGCGGTACTATCTTTGGGAGCATATCAGCTTGAATTTGTGTAGCTATGTTGAGTTCTGCTTTAATTTGTTCCTTCTCCTGGGTTACTCGCGTAAGATTCTCAATGTAAGTCAGAACGTCATCTTCCATTATGTCAATCGTTCGTGCAAGCTGTCCAATTTCGTTTGATAAACGTATAGACTGACCTAATGAAGATTGAGGCCTTGTATTTTCACGAGCAAAACGTGAGGCTTCTTTAGCGATACTATGTATAGGCATGAGAAGCTTCTTGTGTAAATAGCGACCATAAATCGTAAGAACGCTCAACAATAAAACCGCTGCTGCTGTCAGCACGTGACGCAAATACGAATGACGAATATTATCAAGTTCAGACATAGGTCTTTCAACGGCTAGTATCCCGATAATTTCGTTATTATTGCCCTTTACTGGTATCATGACAGTAACGTGATTGCCAGTGTCAAATTTTTCGCCGGCAGGACGATACACCGCGATTTTCACAAGCTGCTTGCCCTCATCATAGATTTCTCTGAACGCCTTCAAGTATCTCTCATCGGTCTGAATTATAGTGTGCCCACTCTTAAATGGAGTAATGCCGGAAGTAGTATTAGCGATACTTACCATAAACGTAACGTTACTATAATCTGGAGCGTCTGCTTTGAACAAATATATTAACGTTGCGTCCTGTGTATCTGCGAGTCTAATCCATTCACGATGTAGGAACTGAAATCTCATTTGCAATTCTTGGGCTTTGTAATTCTCGATCGAACGGAAAAACGGTCCGGCCTCATTAGCTGCTGTCCTAGCTGTGTTATAGGCGCTCTCGGCGTATTGATTCTCTATGGCTTTAGTGAACTCGTGATAGCCTATGATACTTGTAATTATACTTAATAGAGCGAGAACAAAAACTACTCCCGCAAGAATCTGAATAGCTACATTAGATTTTAACTTAGCCAACATTACTGCGTCTCTCCTTGATTATGCAGAAAATAGCGCAACATGTCATTGATAGTAACCAGCCAACAAGTGACTTAATGAAAATTTCGGGTGTTACGTCTATATACCAATAAGGCCCGGGCTTGATGTACGTGTTCATGAGGTCAGCAAATATTACCCCAAAAGCACAATGAAGCAGCAAAAAACTTAACGAATTTCTGCCAATGAACGCGAGTATACGAGATAAGATATTAACATTAGCTAAAATTCTGCATAGCACCACTAACGCATACATGCCTATAAAAACTTGAACGACGAAAGGTATTACGCTCCATTTGCCTATAGTGCCAAGTTTGCTATAACATATTAGATCCGAACCCCAAAACTTGAACATTAGGACATGAATCACCACAGCAACTAAGGCAAGCCAGATATTTTGCTTGAGTGTAGATGAAATTTTCGCCACATATACACCACATAACATAATAGCGGCATATACAGGAGTTAGAGTAAGACTCCAGGAAATCCTGTCAGCAATATCGTACAGCGATATACCGATTAAAAAAAATAAAATGACGCAGGCGAAGAAATTCAGCTTATTCTCCAGTGCTAAGTCTACGACAAAATAGAATATCATGTAAGCAAATATCATTGTCCAAACAAACCAGACCGCCGAAATATTCTCAAACAATATGCCACCGTATCCCCAATCGGGAATAACAATAGCAGAGAATTCGGGCCGTAGATACGTGAATATTATGTCTCTGATCCAGTCTTTCATCGTGTAGCCATGAACAACCGCACAATACACTCCACCTAATGCAAGCAATACTAACGTATACTTAAATGCGCTTACCAAGAGCGATTTCAGCCTATGAACAATATTATGTTTTAGTGTTCTTCTCCCTGAAACGTAATTGTAACCTGACACTATAAAGAAAAATGGTATCACTAGCCAAATACATTCACGTATAAATTGGTCAGCTACGCTATCTTTCACACGATACACAAGATGATATATACTAACAGCTATCAGTCCCAAGCCTCTCGCAATGTCAAGCGTGGTGTTTCTTGTATTCATGATACTCCCCCCAGTTTCGTTAATCCATTTTATTTTACGGTAAGTCTCAAACATTGACAAGAAAGTTTAGTGGGAATAAAATAACGTCGTCCTGAGTATTGGGGCTGTAGCGCAGTTGGGAGCGCGCGACATTCGCATTGTCGAGGCCGGGAGTTCGAATCTCCTCAGCTCCACCAGAATATAATTCGGCAAGACCGATTAAGAATAGAGAACTCGCTGTTATGGCGGGTTTTTTGTTATTATGATTCCGCTAAGTGTAAAATAAAATCACTAAATCAAATATTTAACCGTAGAAAAAATCGTAGAAAATATTTAGTTCAAAAATTTCTAAGGTCACAATTTGTAAACGAGGTGTATATATATGTTAACTGAATTGCAAGTTAAAAGTGCGAAACCTAGAGAGAAATCTTACATGATTAGAGATGACCGAGGATTAAATTTGCGCGTCGACCCTTCAGGGCGAAAATACTGGATATTCAGATACTGGGAAAATAAGAAAGAACACCAAATATCACTTGGCCCATACCCCGACTTATCCCTCAAAGACGCACGTATAAAACGTGATGAGCTTCAGACGAGTAGAGCAAAGGGCGAAAATATTTCAGCCTCACGATCCGAAAAAGTCCCCCGACTATTCTCGGAAGTTGTTAATTCATGGCTCAAAGTGAGAATGACTGGCAAGGCTGAAGGCTATCTACGCACAATTCATTTCCGCCTTAACAAGTATATTCTACCTGAACTTGGCCTAATTTCTATTAAAGATATTAAAGCTCCAGATGTTTTGAGACTGTGTCGTAAGATTGAGAATACTGGCCATGAGGAAACTGCACGTCGTGTAAAAACGGTTATCGGACAAATATTCAGATTCGCAATAGCTTCTGGCTGGGCCGAGAATGATCCGACTTCAGCATTGATTGGAGCATTAGCTCCCCGAAATAATAAGCACTATGCAACTTTGACCAATCCATCAGAGATAGCAATACTCATGAGAGCAATAAAAGCCTATCCGTATACAGTTATGCGTTGTGCAATGTTGTTCTCGATTTATACTTTTGCGCGTCCCGGTGAAATTCATGCGGCTGAATGGTCAGAGATTAAAGAGAGTGTATGGGATATTCCGGCCGAAAAAATGAAAATGAAGCGTCGTCATATTGTCCCGCTGTCAAGGCAAGTAAAGGCAATCATCGAAGAACTACGACTTCTCACAGGCAAATATCGCTGGCTCTTCCCCACTCCCCGAAATCATAATAAATGTATATCAGATAGTGCAGTACGTATGACATTAAGGACGATCGGGTTCACGAAAGAACAAATCACGCCTCATGGCTTCCGCGCAATGTTCTCGACGATCGCAAATGAACATGGCTGGAATAGAGACGTGATTGAACGACAGCTTGCACATGTCGAAGAAAATACAGTAAGAGGGGCATATAATCACGCGGAGTACATGCCCGAACGAATTAAGTTAATGCAATGGTGGGCTGACTACCTCGATGACTTGGCCGAGATTCAGGCTTGAAATTTTCCATAAGGGCTTCCTTCAGAATTTCCTTGTCAAAGCCAAAATCATTATAGCCGTCATGGAGTATTGAGTAGTATTGGCTGCTTGGCGTCGAATGTGGTGTACGCATTTTCATAGCCTCGGCACTCATGATATACACCATAGCTTTTAACTCGCCTAAATCATTCCCATCAAGTCCCGTAACATTGACCTTCAAATTTTTCTTGACATAGAATTTTGGGTAGCCCTCATAACGATCAAGTCTTTTCTCGTCCTTTGCCGAAATTTTCCAAACAAGCACAGGCGTATTGTACTTAGCAGATTTCTTGATGGTCGCATATTGACGGAATAACAATCGCCACCCTTTGAGCATAGCTGTACCGACAATTTCAGCGTCAGGAGTCCTGAAGGCCATTTGCTCCCGTGAAAGATTGCTCCCGTATGCAAGATAATATTTCTCGCTCATGCTTTAGCCGTACCCTTTCCCTTGTCAAATTCGCCGTCGTAGTCAAGTGCCTCAATGAATTTTTCTCCGGGCTGTTCTGTCTCTTTCCCCGCATCAAGCACTTCCATTTCCGCTCCCTCAAAATCGTTGAGATCAAGAATAATTTCTGTATTGTTCCAAGCGTCCCAAGCTCTCTGGTGTGCCTCTCGTTCGTTATTGGCTTGGACGGAGACTACCTTGCGGTAGACCTCCATCACTGCGACTTTATAAATTTTCATGCTATCTCCTCCATGCTCCGTTTCCGTTGACATTCCTTAAAAGGAGTGTTCTTGCCGTCTTAAATTCTTCCCCGATAAAACCTAATCTTAACATCCAGCACCTGAAAGCGTACTTCTCATTTTCGATCTGTTGGGGCTTGGTGCTTGCGCGGGTTAAATCCTTTGCTAACTGACTCATGGCGAGGCAAAGCTGAATGTAGGCTTTAAGTTGTCCGCAGTGGCTTCCGCCTTTGCTGTCTCCGTGGGGTTCGTCAAATTGGAATAATCTAAACTCTATCGTACCTTTTGTAAAGCAGGCGTGTAAGTTGAGCATGTGGTAGCGGCTTGGGTTATAGTGAGTATCACGTCCGTAGCTTGCGTTGTTGCTCTCGTACCATACATTCGCAAGTTCTTCCATTGTCTGCGGTTTGCTGGTATTAAGTCGCCTGATAAATTCGGGATTGACCGTTCTGCAGTAAGTTTCTGTTCTGCGTTCGGAGATTTTGATAGCGCGACCGATTTGTTCCTCATGAGCGGCCATAATGTTTGCAAGGTTTGTGAGAGTCTTGGCGGTGTGATCCGCGGCTTCGCTTTTGAGTCCGACGTGAATATGAACTCCGCAGCCTCTTGATGGGGTTGATTTAGCTCCGCACTTTCTTAAAACTCTGAGGAGTGCCTGAAGTGTTTCGATGTCCTCGTAACGAAGAATTGGGGTAACGAGTTCGCATTTTTCATCGTCGCGTCCGTGAATGCTTGTATCTCTTTGGAATTTCCATTCGCGATTTTGATTGTCCCATGCGCTCCAGGTCATATAACCGTTTTGTTGTCCAGTGTATTTACTTCTGTTTGTCCCGAAGAATGCTGCTGCTACTTGGGCGGCTTGATTGCGGGTGATGCCGTTCATTTCGATCTCTACGCCTATTGTCTGTTTCTTCATGTTTGCGATTTGTGCTGCTGTCTTTTCTTTCATAATGTTATCTCCTTCGTTGCAATTACTGTATTTCTTATTTGATGGTCGTATATTAACTCTGATTTCCGTGAAGTTAAGTATATTCATACAAGAATTACGATTAAATATTTTAGCTTGTATGATAGTACACGGACTTGACTCACAAGCGATTTAGAGATATTAACAATAAATTCATAAATAGTTTATATAAATATGTAAATGACATAAAATTTTCACAAAGTCAAGTATTTTCCCAAGTACAAATAGACAACAAAAAAGAGGCCCGAAGCCTCCCGTGAAAGTTACGTGATATTACGCTATTTTCATCATAAGTGCCGGTTTTGTTTCTTCTTCATCGGTTTCAAAGTCCCAGCCCGATTTGATTTTCGTCATGCCCGCGATTTTTACGGCGTTTTTGTCGAAGTCTGCAAGCATTTCGAGAAGTCCTGTGCCCGCATAAGAAATTGTGAACTCTCTGATGTCATGGCCGAGGAATACCGCGATTACGTCTTGAATATCCTTGTTATTGATGAAGTCGTTGATGTCAAGTAATTCATTGCCCGCGCGTTTTGCTGCTTTGTATGCCGAGAATACTACGAGATTTCCGTTGTCTTTGATTTCCTTGCGGCTTCTGATGCTGTCGTATGATTTAATTTCTAACATTTTTCTTTCTCCTTTATGATTATTACTGCGTTTCCGCTTGATGGTTGTATATTAACTCTAAAACACGTGAAGTCAAGCATATTTATAAAAGTTTCTCATAAGAATATCAATGAATTTTTCTGGGAAGATTTAGGGTAGTTATTTAGTATTATCAACCTTTCTATATTAAATCTTGCGTCCCACTAAGTCAAGCCCAAATATATTTATATTTTTATGGTAAAATGTTAAGAAAATAATTTAGGAGTGAGAATAAGAGAAATGGATTTAAGCGAATACGTAACGATTGAACAAGCCGCGGAGATAATGAAGTACAAGAGAGATTCAGTGTCATTATTGTGTAGACAAGGCAAATTGGACGGAGCGCAACGAATCGGGCATAGGTGGTTGATACCTCGAAAGACGGCCGAAAATTTCAAGAAAGCACCTCAAGGGTTCGCGGTCATATGGGCACGCCGAAAAGCAGAGAAATTAGCGAAGGAAAATAAAGCTACCGAAGTCCAGAATGAATTAGTGCAGAAAAATGTTGATGAGGAAATTTTGGAATGTTTGAAAATGTTGATTGATGAAGTTAGAGAGTTGAAGGGATTAATAGCACAGGCTAAGGCGTGAATTTCTTAACCCGTGCGGTAGTTCATTTCCATGCCTTGAAATAATGTTTTACGCCGAAGCAGTCTGTTGTTATAAGCCTGGCATACTCGACTGTCTCACGATCTAGATAAAACTTGCTTAGTAGCTGTAATTTATTGAGATTATTCGCAAGCTCTGTACCAGTCACACTTTCTTCAACAGCATCTTGAATTGCAATGACAGTACAGTTGTCCTTTGTGAATAACGTTGCGAGATTTTCCGGGATTCCGTTTTCGGTTAAGAGTTCCGGGTTCTTCATAGTAGCACCTCCTAAATTAAGATGCTGTGTATGTTTACTCTAAGTTGGAGTTTTAGCAAGGGCTTAAGCAGCTTTCTTGTTTGATTCGTCGTTGCTTTCTTCAGCGAATGTCAAGAATTTTCCGTGTAAGAATTTTGGAACTTTGACACCCAATTTGTCTGCGTTATGAATTATACTGATGCCTTCGTTGCCAATGTAGAATATACACACGGCGGTTTTGAATGCCTCGGAGTTGCCCATAGGCTGATCTGTTAGGTGAGCCACCGCGACAAGGAAGAACATAGTAACTTTACGGGCGATCCCCTTAAATCCGATTGCGCTAGAGAATTTACGCTCGACACATGCCCTGATGACACCTATAACATAATCAATAGCTGTACATGCTATAAGAACTTTGACGAAGCCGTCCAGCCCACCAAAGAGCCACCCTGCAAAGCCAACAGTACTTGCGATTATAAATTCTGAAATTTCGTCATTCATAACACGCCCGACTCCTTTGCCATTTCATCAGCACGCCTTAACCAACCTTTGAGAAATACATTTTGATTAACATTTTCGGATTGTCTCCAAAAACGATTATCAGCTTGTCTTATAGCTTTTATCTTGTTGAACAACGCTTCTATATCGAGAGTTAAAGTCGTGAATTTGTTCTTGTCAGCGTACACAGCTTCGGCGATATATTGCAGCTCGTCATGTAGCACATTGCAGGCTCCCAACGCCCTATCCATACACACTCTACGCTCGTTAAGTTCAGCGATGAAAGTAGGAAGTTTTGAGTCTGGATAAATTGTGTTAGCCATTCTCAAATTGCTCGTGAGATTATTGCTGTGAGTTGCGACCGCGTGACACTCTTCCTTGATTAGCCACAAATTGAAGCGTTCATTTCTCAAGTCTTCATCAAGTTGTTTGCGTTCATCGTCAGATTTTTCCGAGATATTGCCTTCAAGAGATTCGATTCGCTTTTGAGCCTGAAGAGCCAAGACGCGCAAAACGTTTGTGATTTTCTTGCGTATAATAATGGCATCTCTGAGAGCTTCGAGTTTATCGTTTTTCTTTGATAAAGTTTAACCTCCGAAAATCTGATATAACGCGACTACCGACAAGAGGTAGGATAGATAAAAGCTATCACAAAATACGAGAATGTCATCAGTAGAACCGCCTTACATAAAGTCAGTCTGATTACTGATTAATGGATAAGGGCAGCGGGACGAACGCCACCAACATAGGACGCGCTATAAGAGGTGCAGCCGCCACCGGAGTAGACATTAGCGAAATAAGCACCAGAAACGACATTCCTTAGCCAGTAATATTGCCTATTAGAAATTAAGTGTTTTGCATGACGTAATAAACTTAGCTGAGAATTTGCAACGCTGTATCTGTTACGGACTGTCGCACCATCACTTGCGTTATCGTTAGCTTGTTTAGCAAGTCCTTGTGCAGTGTTTAGGCGTTCCTGCGCTTCATCATGAATTTGTGCTTGCAGATTTTCATCAGCTCTTACACGTGAAGCAGACTCCGTTGTGATTTTAGTGTCAAGTTGTTCATCTTGCTTACTGCGAATATTTGCCTCGGACTGAATGCTGTTATCAAGCCTAGCGTCTTCAATTGCTCGTGCGTTAGCTTCTGTGGTTAAATCTTGACGTAATGATTTATTTTCTGACAAGAGTTCACGGCGTTTTTCGGATTCATTAGCGAGATTAGCTGCACTTTGTAATTCGGATTCTGCTACCGTGTCAACTTGCTCTTGAATGAATTTATCAGCGTTGGTGCGTTTCGCGGCTTCTTCCTGTATGTCAGTTTTTCTGCGTTCATTGAGATTGTGAAGAGTTTCGACTTGCCTTGTACGGACTTCGATTTCTGCATTGAGTTCAGAATCTAATCTAGCATGTTCAAGTTCGCGCTGGCTTGTCTCTTTATTTAGCTTTGTGTTCAAGCGTCTAATCTCTTTGCTTCGGTCGTTATTTTCAGCGTCAAGATTATTGATTCGTTTATGGGCAAATTCAATCTCTTTACGGCGTTGCGCTGCTTCTTGATGAATATTGAGAGCATTTTGAACCACTGATTGCGAATTTTTATCAACCTGGCCCTGCAGAATTTCATCACGTTGCGTTCGCTGCCCAGTCTCATAACTTAAATCATTCTTGCGATTGTCATTCAGCTTCTTTATAGTCAGAGCGTTTTGCAGGTTAGCTTGTGCGTTTTCGTTTGATTGAGATTGTAGGCCGTCGTCTTGCTGTATTCGTGTGGTAGCTTCTTGCGCTAATTCTTTCTTGCGTCGTTCATGAGCTTCTACGAAATTTAGATCGCCTTGGATTCTAGCTTCAGCCAGTTCATCAAACTGTACAAGGATTCCGCGAATGTCACCAGCAGCTTTCAATAATGCCGTATGAATGTCCCTGATGTTGTGCCCTAAATTTGGGTGTACGGTTTTCTCTGCGTCAACTCTTGCGTCAAGAATCTCCGTATCTTCTGTGGCACTGCCCGCGATAACGTCAAGCCTCGTCTCAATAAAATCCTGTTTATCCTCAACTGTTGTGGCCTCAGCTTCAATCGCAGCTATATTTGCGTCAATTGCACTAAGAGAATTTCGAATGCGTTCAACGTCATCGAAGAGATCGTTTTCATTGTGAGGCAGTGGCCATTTTTTGTTAATAGTTTTGTCATCGTGCCAAAGCATTATCCAAGCCGCCTCCCTCTTGATGTAATTATTGGCAAGCCGTTCCATGTTTGCGTAACTTCAGCAACGGTTATAGCGTTTTCAGGGGTATCAGGTGCAACGGGATTTTCACTCGCAGAAACGCCACGAACATAATCAACTTTGCTCTCTCGATACATAACGATAATATCTTTGCGTGGCATTCTGTAAGAATAAGTAACCTCGACTAACGAATTATCGAATAGACCTGAGACAGTCACGGAGTCCTTGTCGTAAGAATCAGGGGCAATATTCGCGCGATAGTAATACGTCACGGAGTATATTGTTCCTGCTGTAGGTTCTTCGCCTGATAATGACCAATCAAGGCCATTGTTGTTAAGTGTAAAATCGGTATCCTGCACAAAGATTAATGCGCCTTGCTTGACTTCCAGAATCTGGAATACTAAATCATTTGGCAAAACGTCAATACAGCCTGCTGATCCGTGAGTTAAATTCACTGTGCGTTCCTTTGTGACTCTGACACGTGAGACAATTTCAAGTGGTGTATGCTCCACGGAGATTTCCATCTTGCCCGAAGAGTCAGGTATAAAGCTATAAGGTTCGTCCTTAATCTCTGCTAAATCTGGTCTAGCGCGAATGCTCAATGAAGTTTCTTGAATTAATTCAGTCTCGTAACCGTCAATATGTGCCAGGCCCTCAGAGATTTTGAAAGTCTGAATATCATTGACCGAGCTTACAACCGTGGCTTCAAGTCCTTCAACAATATAGCTTCCGTGTGCGTGTCTGTCATAACGTGCGATAACGTCCATATATGCGGGATAAGCTAAGTTGACTCTCACAACATATTTGCCGTCATTAATTGCGTATATCGGGAAAAATTCTGCGTTGTCAAATTTGGCAGTTTTTGTGCCCCATTGAGTTTTCACGACAACACGATAAGCACCAGGCATTTTGTACTGCGGAGTACCTTTTGCTGGGTCAATTAGTGAATTATCATTGTATTCAGTCAGTATACTTGCGATTTTCCACACGCCTATTTGTATATTGTCAGGGTCGCTAATTGCTAAACTCTTTGCTTCAACATCGTAAATGAGGCCGTCAAGAAATATTTGTCCAGCTTCAAGAGTCGCCGTCTTTGTTGTGGAGTTCCAAGAAATCCCGCAGCCCTGAATGAGCGTACCCTGCTCGTACAAAGCATTCCCGATAGCCTGAATTTTTTCTTCCGCGATATTTTGAATCTCGTTGAACTCAGCCGACTGCATAGGTCGTCCAGCAAGCACTGCAACATTATCCCAGTGATTAGCTTTGTCATAGCGATTGTAGTATTCAGTCGATTTAATCAACGATTTAATTTCATCTGCTGTCAAAATCATCACCTCCCATCAAATTGTCAAGACTGTTCCGTAGCTACCTTTCTTATTTGGCGTGAATACGTCTGCTGTGTCTAAATTTTCCAGAGCTATCAACGTGCCCGGGCTCTGAATCTGATCCGGAGTGAAGTAGCTTTGAGTTTCAGGTAATCCGGCCTTGACTCGTGTATCTGCAAACACTCCGACTTCACGAATCGGGACTGCAATCCCCTCGCCATAATTGAACATGAAGTGCAGATAAATTAATCTTGTAGGCGATTCAGAGTATGAAAATCTCCGTCCGTTGGGCATGTCAATTTCTCCGTGATCGTCCTCATTAACAAAGAATGAACGCGTCAAAGATTTTCGCCCGACCTCATTAATTAATTTTGTAGCTTCATATTCAGGTGGCTCTAGCTTTGTGTCCCAAGATTCTTTGCCAGTTCCGATGGCCAGGTGTAATTTTTTCGATAATATATATTGAGCCAAGATAGTTCGTGCTGAATAAGTTAATACAGCCATTTACGCAATTTCCTCCTCGTATTTCCAATTTCCGCCTTCACAAGCACCGCCGACAGTAGGAGCGTAACGCCAATTGCCATTTCCCCAAGTTCTGTGTTTACTCCATTTTGCTCGGGGAGCATCTGCTCGTGTCCATTGAATGTCTGCCTTAAAATCTGACTGCTGACCGGGTAACATATGAGGAATTCCCATATTGTGTCCCCACGTGATATTTTTAGCCCATGGTCGAAAATCCCAATAAGGCTGTAATCTCGCAGTGAACCCGATGAAAAAAATTGAGCCTAGCGAAGCGTCCTTTATGTCAAAATCTAAGTCGTAATCTCTGTGTGTAACTTCGTGAAATTCTCGTGAATAACGTTCCGAATCACTCCACGGGAAAAAGCCCCAACCGTAGGGAATATTCCATGTTGTTGTGTCGTTGCGATTAAGTTCAGCAAAAATTCCTCTGCTAAAGTCTCTTTCCATCAACAACCAGCGATAAGGAACGCCGCCCCAAGTTGACGTGTCGAGAAACTGTATATCGCTATCAATGTTAAGGGCGCGAAAAAATTCTGAACGTTCATCGACCACAATAGACGGCGTAACTTCAAAGAATCCCCAGTCGTAATTTTTGATCTTGATGTGTTCCCAGTCGCATAAATCCCAGTAGCAAATATGGCCTTCAGGGATTAAGTTAGGACCAAAAGAAGCAATATTTAGGAGTTCAGCATGAAATGGTTTACCACGTTCGAGCCAAAACGATAATTTCTCTTTAAGTTCAGCATCGTCCCAAGCGTAATCATTTTGCTTAACAAAATCTTCGCTGAGCGTAAAGTCAATGCCAAAATAATGCGTCCTGATATTTTGCCAAACACCGTTATCGTCCTTAAATGGACTCCCTTCAGGTTTTTCGGTAACGTAATTTCCGTTAGCATCTCTGAAATAAGTGTTAATATGCCAAGATTGAGCGCCAATGCTATTTAATACGAGCGCTAGGCTTCTTTCTGTGCCTTTAAATTTGAGAATATACGGCCAATTCTTAAGTTGACGTCGCCAAAATATCGGGTCTTCACCAATTAACGGACAATTAACTTGTGCAGCTAAATACGGTAGCTTATCATCAGGGCATTTATCAATATTATTAAGATTGGCGAGCTCTTTAATAGATTTTTCTAACGCTGATACTTCAATATCGAGAACATTGACGAATTTTAATAAATCGTTTTCTTTGCCATAATAAATAGATGGAATAATGCTAGCTAATCTACTCATGTCACATTGACGCTAAAATTAATATTTCCCAGCACTAATAATTCGTCTGAATCGGGCGTGATCGTCTCGCTAGGATTTGTAAGTTCAACAAACGATATGCCTTCTATATTATCTATGACTGAATACACATCTGAAATTCTCAACGCCTCTCCCATGTCTCGAGTATCTATGCTCATGAATGTATTGAGAACTTCGCGGACTTTAGCCAAAATTGAATCGCTACTGAAACCCTTAGCAATTGTTAGTGCGCCAACGAAATCAACGTTAAAAAATTTCCCATCATGAACTTCAATCCAATCAGTGAGCATTTTGTATTTATTTAAATAAGTCTTTAAGTTATATTTCAACGTTTCATTTGCTAATGCGACGGTGTTATCGCTGTCTCCATAAGTCAATACGTACACATGAACAATATTAGCTTCGCCGTTTTTCCGAGCCTCTTCGTCCATAATTGTTTGAGCCTTGGCAATTCCATCATACCTATTTGCGAATGTGTCATAATCTTGTTTGGTAACGCAACGTTCTTGAGCTTCATAGTAACGTGGAGTCCAAAGTTTGATACTTTCATTGCTTTCAGGTTCTGACCCACCGCTAGCCCAATCTGGATTAGTGACATTCAAATGAATTGTATTACCTTGAGAATCTGTAGCAACGTCGCGAAGTTGAGTAATAGTATTTGGCGCGACATTACCCACAATACCGCCGCCCACTCTGTAAGTTATGTAAATGCGTTCATCAGCTTCAGGAATTTTTCCCGTATTACCATCGCCGAATAAAATTTCAACACGTCGCCACGCATCACTTTCAGCGGTAAAAACTTCAGAAGCAGAATCTTCTTCAGCAAAGCTTTCTACCAATTCCCATGTATGATCATTTATAGTAACGTCAACAATATTAAGGACGCCGCTACGAGAAATATAAAAATTTTGCCATGCCTCGCCATTTGATACACCCAAAACTTCTGTGAAGGTCTCACCTTCAAGCGCTGTAGTAGTTGTGCTGAGTTCGCCAGCGATAATCACCGCATCAGTTTGTGTCTCAAACCTTAATCCTTGTTGTGTGTATAACAATGTCCCTGCAGGCAATGTAATGTCATAATCTTGTGTTTTCTCGAGAAATACAAGAATTTCAGCTTGAGCAGGCGTAGAATTTTTGGGAGTATATCCAAGCATTTTGCAATGGTTGAGAATATTTTGCCGTTCAGTAGCTGTTGTCAAGAAAGCCTCATTTGCTTGTCGATCTAAATAATACAACAGTAAATCAGAATCATAAGCAAACGCCTCAATTAGCATTCTGCCGACGTTATCTTCCTCAAAGTCGTTCCAAGTATTTTCGCCATAAGTTTGCTTTAACCTAGCTATAGTATCTTGAAGAATACTATTTTGATCTTTTGTAACGTATTGGAAACGTTTTAATCTTGCCATGCTGAAATTTCCTCCTCTCTGTTAATTTCCAAAATTAAATTCTGTTTAGCGCCATGCCCCTTAAATTTGTAATGTAGCTCAACTTTTACTCTAAACTCTTCAGGATAGGCAGTAATTTTTGAGTTAGAAGTATCGAGAATAATTCGCGGTTCCCTGCGTTTTATTGCATCAAAGATTTCGACCCTTAATAAGGCGCAGGTAATATGGTCGAGCGGTTCATGAATGAATTTGCGAATGTTAGAGCCAAACTCAGGAAGCATGACGCGTTCACCCTTATGCGTGCCTAAAATCTGAATGATATTACCTTTTATCAAATTAATGTCAGAATCGACACCGAATAAACCTTTTTGGCCAAGTTGTACGGGATAAGCAATGCCTTTGTAATTCATAAATTAGCCTCCCTCGAAAACGTTACTACTTCCCGATGCGACGCTTGAACCACAAGCGACAGGATCGCCGACTCTTCCGGCCTGCAAACCATTAACGAACACTGTAGAACTTCCCGCCGCTAAAGAGCTTCCATGTGAACCATGAGGTTTTTTGGGGTGTGTGCATGTGTGGACGCTCCAACCGTCGCCCTGTCTATGCCATGGTTTACCATTAACAAAAACGTTAGGTGAACCTCCAGTGTTAGACCTTGGCGGGAAACATTCATGACCAGAACATGAATCGCCTAACCTTGTTGCTGCCGGCATCGTTGTAGTTCCTCTCGTACAAAACGCTCAATATAATTTTCCATCTTCCAGAGTTGGTTTAATGTTTCTCGTTGCTTATGGTCAATACGCTTCATGAGAAAGATCAACATAACTAGAATAGTAATTGCTAACGCTAGGGTAGTCATTCTTCCACCTCATCATAGAACAATGCCCACAAAGCTATTATTGGTGCAAATAGGACTAGGCAAGCGCCCGCAAATATTACCATAACGGCAGCCAGCCATAAAATAAACAGCATAAGTACAAATTCGATACAAGGTTTCATGATATTCTCCCTTAAATTTTGCCATAAAAAAAGCTCCCCGAAGGAGCTGTGGTTTGTCAGTGAATTGTGTGAACTATAGTGTGAAACTAAGTTTTGTTGCAAAAGTCTTCACGTGTCGGAAAATATACGTTAATGGGTTCGTTCTAGGTTTATGATAATTTCCATAATAATTCTTGTTTTGTCGTGCACTTCTCAATTCTTCATTGTAATTTGCTTGTAGATTGAGCCAAAATGTACGAGAAACACCTAGCGCACGTTCAAGACCTATAGCGGTATTCTTAGAGATATTTCGCTTTCCCTTGATAATAGAGTTCAAATAATGTTCAGATATACCTGCTTTTTGGGATAACTCACTACGTGTAATATTACGGTCGACTAAAATATCTGAAATTGTTTCTCCAGGATGAATTATTAAATCAGTGGATATACCAAGTTTTCTTCTCGCCATGATAGTCAACAACTCCTTCTATTATAATTTCTGAGCAAATCATAACAGTATCATTTGTTGCATTTAGTTTTATGATTAATCTTACATTGGCATTTACGCGTAATGAATATTTACCAGTATCAGGCTTTTCTAATGGTTCTGGATGTCCTAACCCTAAAGCCAGAAAATCGCTAAACGTTTCTGCAGCTTTCAACCTGTTCATATGCTTTTTGATAGATCGTGTCCACTCCAACGAGAGTTTTCTCTGCATCAATTTATAATTGGTGAAATATTTCTCTACATTTTTGTTCTCATATACAATTTTCAAAATACTGTTATCTTTCTGTTTTTTGCAGAATTTATCACAATGAGTTGTATAAAGTCAATCATGGAGCCACTTTGTCAGTTTAGGTCAATTCTCCCTGCTGTCAACTTCATATTTCCAGCCGCATGGATTTCAACGTTACCGCCGCTCATTTTAACGTAACTACCATTCTTGTCGCGAATTTCTACAAAACCGCTTTTGTCATCAAGCCTGATATAATTTCCGTCCTTATCCTTGAGTTCTATAAATTCTTCGTTAGGTTTGTCGCAGAACATTGCATAATGCCCGCTGGTAGTCTTAATTTCCTTATAGTAATGTGCATTTTCTGAAGCTTCGTGAATTTCGCTAGGAGTTTCATTTTGAGCTTGCCACACTCCTATCCATACTGGATAAGTTGTGTCTGGTTCACCGTCCTTATTCTGGAAGATTACCCACACGCCCGCGCCGTTCTCTGGGATTGCGAATAAGCACATTTCACTCATACCACCATAAGGAAAGCAAGGCCAAGCCCACGGGAGATTGTCAACAGGTTGTTGACCGTAAGCAGCTTCTACACGTACTTTGAGCCGTCCGATTTTTAAGGGGTCGTTATTATCTACCACCAATCCGCGCAATATACCGCCAAACTCTGACATTAAGAAATCACCTTACCCGTTGCTAAATCTATTTTCGTTTTGTGTGGTGTGCTTGCACTTGCTTCTGAAACAGTTTTTGACGAGCTCACAGACTTTTTCGGCGTGCCTTTGGCCTTCTTAGTACCTGAATGATCGTTCTTAGCAAGACTCAATGAACACGTATAGCCCGAGCTTGAAATTTGGTGTCGCACTCTTGTAATTCTCCAACTGCCTGAAAATTTCTTGCCAATGTTTTCGATCGTAATAGTTGTCCTAGCTTTGAGATAAGGGAGTCCAATAGTTTCGGCATCAGCTTCGATTGATTTCATGGCACTGGTTTTGACTTTGCCTTTAGCCGAATGCCCAGCCATTCTTGATGACGTTGCGGGACTAGCTATAACTTTTCCGGCTTCATCGGCTCCTGTGCTTAACGGAGTTTCGCCTTCTGTGCTTTTCTCAGGGATCGACTTATCGCCTAACGAAATTATAGCCATTATTTCTCACCTGCCATAACTGTTTCGCTAATGGATTTCTTAGTCAACGGATTAATACCCGAAGCTACCGTGCCACGCCCTGTGCCTTTGCCGCTCTCAGCTTTGCTCGTGATTCTGAATGAACGTAGATAGCCGTCCTTGTCTTCGCGATAAATAAATTTGTACACAGGTTCTTCGATTTTATTTGGCTTGAAGTAAAGTTTGTCGTCCATGACCCACATGGAGCACCCCGCGTCTTCGGCTAACTCTTTGAGAAATTTCAAATCATTCTTTGCGCCCTCGCTCAAGAAATCATAAAGAACGTCATCTTCAACTTCGATTACAGCGTCAAAACCGTGCTTGTCGGCAATATCTTTGACTATCTCGGAGATCTTCTTATCCTTCCAACATTTTCGCGAAGCTCTTCCAGTGAGTCTGTGGCGTTTATCGTAAGCTGTGAGCTCAATTCGAATAAAACTATCTTCACCGAACGTGTAATTAATCTCTTTGATAGTGCAAGTGCGGACCTCGGAGAGATTACCAATGTAACCCCAACGCACCCGAATTTCTTTGCCTTCCTGAAGCTGTGGGTGGTCTACAAAACTCATATCGCAATTTGTGATTGTGATCCGCAACTCGTCCATTTGTTTCTCGTCTTCTTCATAAGAGAAGCTCTCAATGTGGCTTGAAATGTCTTCAGGCAATTTCTTGCCGCCAATCTCAACGATAAATTGTGGAGCGTAAGTATTAATCATGACAACACCTGCATTTGGATTCGCTCATAAGTTGGGATTCTCAGAATTGTACCTGGCAGAATCTCCAAGGGGTTAAGAATATTGTTAAGTTCTGCGATAATCCACCATAACCGTACATCACCGTAATATCTATACGCGATTAAATCAATGCGATCTGAATCTGATACAACGTGAAATAAATCGCTCACATCTTCTCGGAGCTTCAAAGGCTGTCGTGTTCCGTAAAAATCTCCGCCCTTGGGATCAACGTAATAGACTGACCAGTTATAACGGCTTGTTACGTCTAACTCACTCATGCGCGGATATCCTCCTTACCTCTGCTTTGGTCAATATACTCAACGAGTTCGATTTGAACTTCGGCGAATGTACAGTAAAGCTCTTTGTCAAAACGTTGCCTTGTAACATTACATGAATGCATTAGCCATTTCTCATCGGGCCAAGTATCACCGAACACTAGCAATAATTTTGCCGGAGCTTTCTTCATTCTGTTGCCTTCATATTCAGGGTAGAGCCAGGACTGCAACAGCTTAATAGCACTCGGTACATCATCAGTGGCTCCTCTATGAAGATACAATGTGAAAGATACTGTTCGCATGCCACCATTAGAAAATTGTAGTCGTGGGTGACTCATGCCAGGGATTTGCACTTCAGCAATCTCGACTTCTTTTTCATCTTGGAAGCTATCGGGGTTAATGTCAAAGATAATTCTTGATGCGTCTTCAGTGTCAACTAATGCGCCTAAGTTCTCCGTGTAATTTTCTCTTGGCATTAATCACCACCGCCTTCCCTGATTGTTTGAGACGTTGTATAACGAGCCACAGCTTGCCCGAATTGGTAGCCGTCCATTGTAAGCGTCACATTTTGCGGTTTCACATCAACTTTCACATAGTTGTCGACCTTGACTAATTGCTCTTTGTTTTGCTGAATAGCCTGCACTGTAGCATTTCCATTAACGTTAGCTTGATTCTGCGTGTGCTGAATTAACGGCTGCGTAGCGGGTTGACTATTAGCAGGAGGTTGCGCGGGCTTAGGCGGTATTAAATTTCTAAATCGCGGGTCGCTCATCATGTAGGAGTTTGCCATTCCACGCAAAGAATTATCTTTCTCTTCGGTAACTTCAACAATTGGCGCTGGTATCTCAATATTCTGCAATGCCTTAACGACTGCTTCACCGGTATCAGGATTAACAATCTGGACTTGCGGTTGAGTTACAACGGGAGCTTGCGGAATCAACTGTAATTCTTGAGTATTGTTACGTTCTATGATTTTCTCAGAAGCATTGTTGATTATGTTATTGTTCGTAAATTCCTTCACGCGGTCATTCGTGATTGTCGGGCCAGGTATTAATTTCTGCTCGATAATTTTCTCCACATTAGGTTGTACAGCAGGCGTCTTATCTATAATACGTTCCGTAAGAGTATTTGTGATTGTGTTAGTTGGGCTTGGCATTAGTTGCTGCTCAATGACTCTTTCCACAGTATTATTCGTTACAGCAGCTTGCAACGCCGGACTCTTTGAAGCTGCCACTTGTCTTTGCCATAATGGTTCAGGTGCAGATTGCATAATAACTTCGTGTGTACTAGGTGGCATTAATTGCTGAATAACGGGTGCTTGCGGCAGTAATTGTAGCTCTTGAGTATTATTGCGCTCAATAATTTTTTCTGAAGCGTTGTTGTTAGTGATAGTGTTAGTGCCCGCTAAATGTTCAATGCGCTCTGTAATATTATTGTTGGTAACTGTATTGGTCGCACCAATTTGCTTTTCTACAATGCGTTCTGCGGTATTGTTATTAGTAATTGTGTTTGTGCCAGCGGTCTTTTCAATGCGTTCAACAATAGTCGGAGTAGTTGGTGCTCTCATATAACTTGGCAACATGTTCATAGAGTCATGCTGTTGGGCTTGTATAAGGGGTGGCGTTGAAACTTTCATATAGCTTGGTGTTAAATCAAGCGTCCCGTGCTTTTCGATTATTTCCTGTTTGCCAGCTTCAACAACTTCTTTTGGCGGAGTGGGAGCTTTCCATGTAGAAAATGGATTCAGACTCGAAATCCAGTCGCTAAATTTTGTCCATATGCCTTTAACTTTCTCTGCGGCACTACTAGCCCAATCACTGACACTCGCGAAAATATTCGGCAATGATATATTACTGAACCACCCTGTAAAATTGCTCCAGCCCTGTTTAGCTAAATTAATAGCTCCAGACGCAAAACCACCTAACGGCGCAAAAATATCAGCTAATGTCCAAGAATTTCACCAATCTGCAAAGCCTTGCCCTGCAGCCTTAGCACCATCAATAAATCCGCCCCAATTTCCAGTGAGTAAATTAATCAGCCACTTGAACGGAGCGAGAATGAGATTCACAAGTCCTTTAACGAAGGAGACGAAACCATTCAGCAGAAATTTTATGCCACCAACTAACCCTTCCCAACTGTTGCTAAGTAAATTGACCAGCCAAAGAAATGGAGTTGCTATTAAATTCACAACGCCCTTGATGAAATCAACAAATCCACCAAAAATAGACTTCACGCCGCCCGAGAATTTCTCCCAGTCACCTGTAAGTATTCCGATAACGGTGTTGCAGATGCCCTTAATAACCTCGAACGCGCCAGAGAAAATATTAACTATTCTGGAGATAATACCGTTCACAAAATCCCTGAAGCCTTCGAAGCGTGTATATAAATAAGTAAACAATGCCACGGCCGCGACGATAACCGCCATAATTGGGTTTGCAGTAATCAAGCTCAAAGCTGACGAAATACCACCGATTATTGACTTCACCATACCCAAGGCCTTAAAAGCTCCGAACAAAGCTATCACGTACGGGATAACTTCACCTATAGCCTTGCCAAGATTTGTCCAACTATCAACTTGAGTATCAGAGACTGGTTTGAATAGTCCGAGCATGTTAAGTAGGGTTTTGCCACCCTCAATTAATGGGTTGAAGAAATCGGCAATAGTAACAGCAAGTCCCTTAATTTTGTTAATGCCTTCCATGAAACCCTCAACAAAACCTTCGGCGAATTTTCTAATCCTGAAGAACACCATACCCATTGTTACAGCGAAATCCCACACTCCGGTCTTCTGTAACTGTTCAACCACGGCATCATCAACTTCTGCGATGCCATCTTTGCTAGCACTGACTGCAAATTTGAATCCGTTCGTGATAGCGCTAACCATATCGCGAATACCCATGAAGTTATTGCGCCATGCAAAATATAGAGCGCCAGCAGCAACTATCAAAAGTTTTATTGGCGTGCTAAGCCCGGTGAACGCTTTCCAAATAGACTTTGCAACATTTGTAGTATTGCCTTTGAGCATTGAGAAACCTTTGGTAACAGAATTGAGCGGGTGCTTAAACACTGTGGCTAAAAATTTCCCCGTAGACGTTAAATCGGTTCGCATTGAGCCCAAATATTTTAGTGCTGCTATTCTCAACATATGCCAGACCTTCACAAAACCTGCCACTGTTTTCATAGCTCCAATGTTATGTTAATGTTACAGTGAGCAAGCCTGTAATAGCACCAGTAAGACCGATAACAGCTTTGGTCAATATCGGATGTGCTTCGATTAGTTTCGTGAGCCAGCCTTTGAAAGCAGCTAATTTTAGAGTCGCCCATGTGAATATAGGCAGCAGGTGATTACCAATGGCAATTCGCAATCCTTCAGATGCACTATCAAGTTGAAGCATAGCCCCTTTAGCAGTGGCATTCATTCGATCGGCCATTTCTTTAGCCGCGCCCGAACATCCATACAAAGCAGTCTCTAATTCAGGAAGACTCCCGTTGGCTACTCCGTCCATAATTGCGAGCATACCACCACCAGCAACAGACCCAAAAATCTTGTTGAGGATTCCTAAACGATCAGCTTCGCCCATATCCTTAGTTTTCTCGGCTAAGTCCTTCATAATGTCAGGCAATTTTCGTAAACCGCCCGTAGAAGTTTTCGCCTTGACGCCGACTTGTTCAAGAGCTTGAGCAGTACGCTTAGGTTCTTCGGATAATCGTGAGAAGGCAGCTTTCAGAGCATTACCAGCGGAAGTCCCCTTAATGCCAGCATTAGCCATAACGCCTAACATAGCATTAGTTTGCTCAATATCAACTCCAACAGCCTTTGCATATGGAGCGACATATTTTAAGGACTCACCTAGCAGAGCAATACTTGTATTACTTGCGGCACTGGTTTTTGCTAAAACATCAGCAACTTTTCCAGCAGTACTAGCTTCCATACCGAACCCACGAATAGCACTAGAAGCAATGTCAGCAGCTTGTCCTAATTCCATACCTTCGGCGGCAGCCATGCTAAGAAGTCCAGGCATAGCTGCGATAATTTCATTATTTTCTGCGAGTGTACCATTAGCTTGAAAACCTGCACGTGCTAGACTTTCTTGTGCTGAAGCAACCTGTGAAGCTGAAAACTGTGTAGTGGCACCTAATTCTTTTGCTTGATTTGTCAAAGCGTCAAATATTTCTCCAGTCGATCCTGAAACAGCTCCAACTCTTGCCATAGCTTGCTCAAAATCCATAGCAGTATTCAAGCTCGGTGCGAACATATTATTGAAGCCCTGAAAAATTTTCATGCCCCCGACAAGTGATGCGATGCCGCACAACATTTCCTTAGCCCCTGCATCAAAATTAGCTAACATTTCTTTGCTAGCACCACTGAATGAAGCTAACTGTTGTTGAATTTTTTCTAGCCCGGCTGAGACGTTATCTTGCAAGCTCAAGACAATGCCAAGCCCCATAGCGCCCATTGCGTCCATTAGTAATCACCTCACTTTCTCTGATTGTTTGCAGCTTTGATTCGTTTATTCTCTTCCTCTATGTGTGTCTTTAATCGTTGAACGTACCAGCGAAGAGAAGTAACTGGCATGTTCATTAACTCGTCGTAACCCCAATGTAATTCGTGAGCTAAGAAGAATACTTGTTCATTTATAGGCCAATATTGCCCAGACTCGTCAAAGGCGTAAAAAAATCAGCGATCTGATACAACATTGTTTCATTCTCAGAATCGCATTCATAACACTCAATCTTGATACGCGGATCTAAACCGCCCTTGAGTCCTGCGTAAGTAGCTCTGATTTTTGCTAAATCACGGACGGGTAACTTCAAGAACTCTTTGTATTCTGGTGCCTTATCATTGAATTTCTTGCAAACAGCCATAGCTAAATGGATTGTGTCAATATCTTTAATAGACGCTAACCACTGTTCAGACCGCCCAGTCATGTAATCAATTTCTGCTATACCTTCACGAGTTTTTATAGCTATAGGCGTATCGGTCTGGTATGAATCAACTTTTAGCTCTCCAGAATCTAACATTTCACGTAAATTCATATGATAGCCGGAAGTCTTATGGCATTTAGGGCACTCGAAGTTAAAATCCATTTCATCACCATAACTCTGCATTCTTATCTGGAGTAACAAATAGTTACGGTCGCCCGTTCGCATATCCAACAAGGCACTGATTAATTCGCCCTGATTGTCATATTTCTTGCCCTCAATGCTGACAATTGCTTTTGACATGAATTTATTAATCCATTGCCCTGACTTAATATCAGATTTATTAGTGAGAATGCGTTCAGCGTCTGCTGTTAATTCTTGAATCTCACATTCAATCCCTGAAGGCAAAATAATTTTCTCTGTATCGATCATGTTATCTCACCTTTGTAACAAGAACGTCGCCCACCGTAAGCGTAAGAGTCTCGACCATGTGCTCTGAGCTTGTGCCTTCGCCATCGCTCCATGAAATTTGAGATACGAAGCATTCATACAAAGTCCATTTCTGTGTAACGCGTCCCATTCGGTCAACATGACTAACAACGACTGTCCTACGATAAGTCGCAGGTAATCCTTGATTGCCTGTGGCTGTATTAACTTCAGACGTTAGCCAATTCCACGCAGCCATATCTCCGTTATCAGCGAACATGCCTTTCTCGAGCGTACAATCGCCAATAGTTTTGCGGCCCGCAAATTTTTCATCACGTATGCTTCCGCCCGAAGCAAATGTATCAACTTCCGTAGAAACTTCAGGTAAAGTAACTTTCTGGAAGACAGCTGCGTCAAAGCCATCAACGGTTATAGTCCACTGCCAACCCTGGCGAGGGTGTCCAGGAAATTTAGGTTTTAGTCCCATATTAATTCACACTCCCTTATGCAGCACCGACAACTTCGGTCAATGCTTCCTCAAAATCAGCATCAAGCCTTGTGATAGCAGCGTCAACCATGACCCACTTAATACCCACAACTGGTTTGATGAAAATCTGACATTTGAACTCGCCACGCTGAATCGATTCTGTAGTATTGAGTTTTGCGTCTTCTATAGTATCAGCATCTTGATCGCAGAAAATTCTATAATCATAAAACCACCTAGCACTTTGCCATTCTCTGAACTTAGGCTCTATTCCGTTATAAAATTGTTTCCAAGTTATGGGATCATTTGGCTGATGAATATAAGCTCGACCATATGCTGCAACAGTTTTCTTTATGACGATCAACATTCTGCGAACGTTGACTTCACGTAATAAACTAGCCTGTCTTTGAAGCGTTTGTGCGCCCCAAACTACTGAGCCAGTATCCTCAAACAGACACACGGGATTAATTTGATTTTCGCAAATGTAATTCCCGTCTCCGAGTCTTCCACGGCTTCCGACGTTTACATCAACACCAAGAGCGTTAAGGATTCGACCACGTCTTGAACCTGCAGGCACATAACTTTCATTAGCCATAAAATCATTGACAGCCATAACGCCTAACACATCACCAACAGGAGATATAAAGCGCTCTTTCTGAGTTGATATATCATAGATTTTTAGCTTTGGATAATACATGGCGCCATAATTACTGACAAATGCAGTATGATTATAAGCTCCTTTGCCTAGCCTAAAATCTACAGCTTCCTGTGGTGTGAGATCAAATGGAGTCTCAGTAATAAAGAGTAAATCGCCGCGAGTTTCACAATATGTAAGTCCAGCAGAAATTACAGCCGGAGAGGATACGCCAGGAACAGCTAACTGAATCGCGTCAGTAATATCGTCGAAAGCGTGAAGCCCTGTTGAGTTTGTAGCGGATCCGATATAATCAGCGTCAACCATAGCGCCACCATCATTGCCACCCGTTAATGAGTAAGTACCTGTTGCTGGACGTGCTGTTGCCTTGTTGGTTAATGTGCTCAAATCTGCGCATGTTATATAAGAGCTCTTAATAGTCTCAACATAATTTTCACTTGAGCTATCCATTGATAAATCTTCGAAGCTCTCAACTTCTTCATCGCCATCGTAAACAGTTATGTCAAATAATTTAGTAGAGTCTAAATCACTGTCGGCAATAACCACTTTCAAAGCGTCTCCCCAAACACCTTGCGAACTAGCGCTAACCTTGAGAGTATTTGCGGGAGTTTCTTGGCGATCCTTGAGAGTTGCTGAAGCACTCACAGCTGTTAGCGTTGACTTGTCAGTTATATCTGCGTAGTGAGCTGCCCTGGATACCCATAACACTGCCCCATAACTCAAAGCTCTCTTAGTCAACAGTGGAAAATCTGACGTGCTAATCTCACCGCCGAAAATTCGTTCAAACTGTAATTCAGAGCTGATAAGCTGCGGAGTACCTATAGGTCCTTTTTCTGTGAGACCAATTGCGCAAGAAATGCCCTTCAATATAGTGTCAACATATTGCGATAAGTCGGTCTCTGTAACAATTTCACGCGGTAAACCTGCTCCCATTACTCTTCTCCCTCCTGCTCATTACTGGGGACAATTAATAAATGACCCTTATTTTCAGCAAGCCTCATAACTTGACTAATTTGTTCTTCATTGATGGTAATTTTACCCCGCATTCCAAGATATAGGCTTTCACCGTTCGACATTGGATAATCACGAGGTCCATCGCATAAATTTTTCACTAAACATTCATTCATGTTGTATTTTCACCTCTGTATTAATCTCTGTGATTAATGAGTATTCATTTTGAATATTGCTGTAAACTTCAACGTCATACACAATAATTTCTCCTTTGCATTGAAAAACTTGCGAGACATTAGAAAACACGTCAGAGCTAACCATAAGATTCCAACCCCAGGTGTATACGCGTTCACGATCATCATTTTTTGCGACAAGCGTTATGTGAGATTGATTAAGCCTGCTAAATTTCTCTATGAGCTCCAACAAACCTAAGTTACTCTCACAAGCAACACTGACATCAAAGCGCAAGTCATACCAACGTGGCGGGACTTCTCTGGCTGCAACGCCAGCTTCATAATCAATAGCTGTGATTCGTTCAGGGTCTCGCATTAACCGTTTTTTCTCCGTGAGACTTGGACCAGTTAATACGATTGCTGGTAACGTAGAAATTTCTGTTATGGCTCCAGCGCTTAAAGTTGTGTTCTGCTCAATATTTTCACGTAAAAGTGTTATGAGTGCTCGTATGGTCTCAACAATCAAAGTCTGTTCCTCATTCTCAGACAACGCGGACAAAGAATAAAATCTTTATTACTTCCATGTCCCCACCCTGCAGGAAGTGTGTATTCAGTATCGTTATATCGTCCTGATACAGGTTTTGCTTTGTCTTGAGCACCGCATAAATCACAGACTGCTACATAAATTTGCTTTATCATATTGCAAACGCCTCCTGTATAGCTTGAGCGTAAATCTCTCTGACCTTGCTTTGAAATTCATTGTTGTATAGAACTGGCCGAATGTATGGACGTGCTGGAATATTTATGTATTGGGTAGTCGTTTTCAAGTGAATGCCTTGATGGTGGAGAAACGCTCTCATTTTAGGAGTCACTGGAATCGTACAGCCAAACTCATGTACAGCCGCGATATTGACTTCCTTGCCTTTCTTGACTCCCACAAAAACGCTTTTAGCATCATCAAATACCTGATAAGTAACGCTCCCAACTAAATCACCATGATCAATTAATGGTTTACTCGATCTTTTACGCTCGATTGTAAATTGGCTTAATGGAGCAAAGGTTTTACCACCTGGGGCACCGCTAATAATACCTTTCTTGACTTGGCTAGCTCCATAATTACCAACCCTGGCCGCACATTTAGTTAGTGCAGCTCTCAACTTTGCAGGATTCAAAATATTGCTTACCTTGCTCCAATCTCCGGTCAATTCGCTCAACGCGTCCGCCTCCTTGTGAAGTATACGTGTACGTGCCAAAATCTGCCGTAATAATGAGCTGCGGGCCTAATCTCCGTGATAATTAAGCGTGAACTATCTTCGAGCTCTAGCTCGTCAGCAACAGTGCCACCCGATAAATCCCAATCCTTAGCGTAAAAAACTATATGACCATCATTGGCAGGATCATTGCCATCAGGAACAGCTATTAACTTCTCAAAATTATCATACTTCACTTGACCTTTGAGCACTACAGGTTCAGCCCATTCTATTTTTCCAGTGGGGCCCAAGAATTCGTCCTGTTCAGTCTCAAGTCTATGATGCAAAATAACTTTGACGGGGTGAATTACTTTTGGAAACATTAACACACCGCCATTCTGAAATTACTGCGCATATAAAATTTCAGTACGTCATCAATTTCTTTGTCACCTGTAATTAAGCTACTCGTATCAACATTTGCAAGTGAATAACTATGCCCGTCTGTCGTTTCTGAAATTACTCGACCGTTAATGTTCAGTTGTTCCTGGGCGTCAGAATCACTTAAGGCCGGAAAATGGTACATAGCGAGTTTTATAGCAATACGTTTTATCGAAGCCGGTGTCTGTAAATTTTCATCAACATAGCCCCAGCTACCAGAAACACTGATGTTCAAAACACCTTTAAGCCATTTTCTTTTACGGTAAATCCTCGGATAAACTCTGTCTTCTAAGCGGTTATAAAGCACAAAATCTTTTACAGCTTCGTTATCGACAAGAATTTCAGTAGCTTCAATTAACGGATAAGGAAGAACGAGATATTGTCCGTCTCTACCGTCAAACCTTAAAGTTAATTCACGAAGTTCAAAAAACTGTCCCGTGATTCTGTCAATAAAATCACAGGACGTTTTTATCAGCTCACTTAATCGCTCATCTGAATAATCATCTTCAGTAAAGACTTCTTTGCGCAAGTCTTCAACACTGCAGTAGCTCATTTTCGCTCAAAGAATCCAGTACTTAAAAACCTTTCGGCTTTTGCTGCCTCAATTTCCAGGCACTCGCCATTTTTCAAGGAATAACCGTCAATATGAACACTTCCCGCCCCTATCAAAATTAGCGACACTTTATCTTTCTTTGCTTTCTGTGGTTTCTGCTCTGGAACTTCAGCTACTTTTACCTGTTCTTCCATGATTAAAAGTTATAACCAATAACAAGAGCATCATCCCAAACAATTTTGCCGGGATCAATTCTCATGTACATAGTATATTCAGTCTGATCCTTGCGCTGATTAAACTGCGAATATACTTTCATAGAACGCTGAACACCAGAAACAAGATTAAGCCTGTTTGTGAGAATTATCACGTCATCAGGGATATACTCAATCGGATAAACCTGAATACCGAGGAATGTTGGCAACTTGCCGCTGATTATTGTTGCATCTCCAAGTGCAGTAGCCCTGTCAGCAAGACTCATGATATACGCATCGGAGACTTTGCTCGAACAATAAAATCTCATGTTTGCTCTATCACGCTTGAACTGATTTGGCATTGCAGCAAGCATATCTGGAAAAATTACACCTTTATAATCTGTTTTGTTTGCAGTGCTGTACTTGTGAGTTTTGGCAGTGACTGCTTTAGCTTGTTTGATAATACCATCTCCGATTGTCAAGAAACCAGCATCAGTTCCGATAGCCTCTGTATCACCATTAAGCATAAGGTCAGCTAAGTCATTGCTAAACTGCTGAGCTAATTCACGAGCAATTCTATCTGCTGCACTCTGCCCCTCGATATTATCTTCCAGAAATTCGGAAGTAATATCTGCCGACAATCTAACTTTGAGAGAGTGTACAATAAACTGTGTAAGGAAAAGCGAGACAGGAGGCAAAATTATGAAACAAACAGTGGCACAGGAACGCAAGAAAATTAGCAACGAGTTATTGGATACAAT